>OFIS01000133.1_pt1 | contig 82401 bp, 70 predicted proteins | sample 1775071 | NCBI WGS metagenome assembly OFIS01 (sample SAMN08195774, study PRJEB24354) | sludge metagenome | isolation source: sludge from phenol fed wastewater aerobic bioreactor C | place: India: Nagpur | collected 2016-09-17
GCTTTTTCGGTCGCCCGCCCTTACCCAGAATGAGGCCCGCGTTCAGATCAGCGGTATAGAGGGCGCAAAGCTCCTTGACCGTGATGGCCTTGTGATCGAGCTGACGTTCTTCGGAAGGGTTGTCGCCGCGCGCGACGCGCCCGAGTTGGACCTTCGCTTCTTGCCGGGCTGTCTCCGGCGTCCACACGCCATGCAGGCCGATGGTGTAGCGTCGCGTGCGTCCAACAGCGCGATATTGGATGAGGTAGCTGCGCTTGCCGGAGGCGAACACGCGGAGGCCGAAACCGGGCAGTTCGTCGTCCCAGATAAAATAGTCCTTCTCGCGAACATCGGCAGCGTCCACGATCCGCTTGGTCAGCTTTGCCATGAGGTGTTCCCCTCGCTAGTGAGGGGCTGCTTCCGCGGAAGCACCACGGAAGCAACCGGATGGATATCGGAGCGAAATTCTGGATAGACAGTTCGGCGCGGAAATACGAATTGTCTAGTATCTTCAGTTACATATCGCATTGTAGCGTGCCCTGTCGTGCATTTAGGATAGGCAGGCTAAATTGCTCCGAAGGCGAAGGTCACAGGTTCGAATCCTGTCGGGTGCGCCATCTCCCCCTCCTCTGCCAAAGCTGTTTCGAGCGCACGGCTCACGCCGACGGCCGCTCCGGGTCGGCGATCTGCGCGTCCGCGTCGTCCTCGCACATCGCGCGGACGGCTCGTTTCGCGAGGCGCCGTTGTCCGTCCCCGCGAAGGTCGGAACCAACGCCCGCGTCGACGTGGGTTCGCGTCACCCCCAACGGATCGACAGGCCGACCTCCCCGAGGAAGCCACCCGGAAAGTTCAGGATCTGCGCGGACAGCCGGTACCCCCGGGGCTTCAGTTCACGCTCCCACCGGCCGTAGAGATCGGCCGGAGCCCCCCGCAGCGTCTCCGGCCAAGCCGGATCCGGCGCGTTGACCGCCCGTCCCCCGTCCGTGCACAGTTCCGCGGGGAAGCGAAGGGCCATCAATTCGCGCGATCCGGCGGACGCCGCCGACCTCGCGCGAGCCATCAGATCGCGCCAATCGGCGTCGCTCAACCGCGTCCGCGCGAGTTCCTCGACCAGTCGACGCCGTTCCTCGACGCGGGCGAACTCGCTCCTCCTGCGCGCCTCTTTCAAATCGCGTTCCACCGCGACGACCAGGTCGTTCAGCTCGTCGGCATTGGGCACGAGCCCGGCGGAACCGGCGAGCGGAGGGTTCGAGTGCTGATGGTTCATGACACGATCACCTCATGACGTGAGTGGGAAGCCACGGTTGCCCGTGGCTCGAGGCCGGCGCATGTCCGCGCCTGGCGAGAGATCGGCGCCGAGGCCATCCGCCACTCGGGCGACGGCCGGCCGATCGGCGAGAAGACGGTGGGATCGCGTGCCGCGACCCCCATGCCGGCCTCACTCCGCCGCAGCGGCCAACGGCGTCGAGGCGAGTTCGGCCGAGACATTGCCGGCGTCCGCCTGGATGGCGGTGAGCGCGATCGTGTAGACGATGTCGTCGACGAGGGCGCCGCGCGACAGGTCGTTAACGGGTTTGCGCAGCCCCTGGAGCATCGGGCCGACCGAGACGACGTTCGCCGAGCGCTGGACCGCCTTGTAGGTGGTGTTGCCGGTGTTGAGGTCGGGGAACACGAAGACGTTGGCGTGTCCCGCGACCGGGCTGCCCGGCGCCTTTTGACGGCCGACGCTCTCGACGGAAGCGGCGTCGTATTGGATCGGGCCGTCGACGGCGAGGTCGGGGCGGCGGGCGCGGACCAGTTCGGTCGCCCGACGCACCTTGTCGACGTCGGCGCCGGTGCCCGAAGCGCCGGTCGAATAGGAGATCATGGCGACGCGCGGCTCGATGCCGAAGGCGGCGGCCGAATCGGCCGACTGCACGGCGATCTCGGCCAGTTCCTCGGCGGTCGGGTCGGGATTGATGGCGCAGTCGCCGTAGACCAGCACCTGATCGGGCATCAGCATGAAGAAGACGCTCGACACGATCGACGAGCCGGGAGCGGTCTTGATCAGTTGCAGAGCGGGACGCACCGTGTTGGCGGTGGTGTGGACGGCGCCGGAGACGAGGCCGTCGACGTCGCCTTCCGCCAGCATCATCGTGCCGAGGACCACCGTGTCCTCGAGGCCCTTCTCGGCCTGCAGCGCCGTCAGGCCCTTGGCCTTGCGGCGCTCGACCATCGGGGCGACATAGGCCGCGCGGGTCGTCTCGGGATCGAGGATCTCGACGCCGGCGGGCAGTTCGATGCCATGGTCGGCGGCGACCGCGCGGACCGTCGCCGGCGTGCCCAGCAGGACGCAGCGCGCGATCCCCTTTTCGGCGCAGATCGCGGCGGCCTTGATGGTGCGCGGCTCGTCGCCCTCCGGCAACACGATGCGGCGGTTCGCGCCGCGCGCCGCCTCGACCAGCCGGTGGCGGAACACCGGCGGCGGCATCAGCGCCTCGACCGGCAGATTCATGCGCGACACCAACGGTTCGACGGCGATCTTCTCGGCGATGAAGGCGATCACCCGCTCCATCCGCACGGCGTCGTCGCGGCCGACGTGGCTCGAAAGATCGGCGAGCCGGGTCGCCGTGGTGAAGGTGTCGTCCTCGGTCCCGAACTGCGGCAGCCGATCGAGCGGCGGCAGGCGCAACATCGCCTCCAGTTCCGGCGCCGGGCGGGTGCCGCAGGTGAAGAGCAGACCGGCGAGCGGCATGCCGCGCTGGGCGACGAATGCCGTGGCGAGGATCGCGTCGGAACGGTCGCCCGGGGTCACCACCAACGTGTCGGGACGCAGATGCCCGATGAGCTTCTCGCAGATGCGCGCCGCCACCAGATGCGCCTGGACGCGCGCGGTGGCGATCTCGCCTCGGTGGAAGACCGTCAGGCCGAGCGCATCGGCCACGTCGACGACGCGCGGCGCCGAGAGCGCGGCTTCCGTCGGCACGGCGGCGATGATCGGCACCTCGGCGCCGTTCTCCAGCACCAGCCGGCGGGCGGCCTGCAACGCCGTCGCATGGGAAGCGGCGCAGTGGTTGATCAACACGCCGGCGATCGGCCGCCGGCCGTCGTCGCCGTATTGCTCGATCGCGGCGGCGGTCTTGGCGGCGAGCGCGGCGGGATCACGCGAGTGGCCGAGCATCACCGGAACCAGATCGGCGCCGAGCGAGCGGATCAGCTCGATGTTGAGGCGGGTGGCGATCTGGAAGTCGGCGTCGGGGATCAGGCCCTCGACGATCACCACGTCGTGCGTGGCGCGCACGGTCTCGGCCTGCGCCACGACCTCTTCCATCAGATCCGACAGCCGGCCGGCGCTCACCATCTCGGCGGCGTGGTCGAAGGAGATCGGCTCCGGCGTCCGCGTGCCGCACAGGGTGCGGGCGAAGTGCGAGGCGAAATCGACGTCACCGACGATCGCCTCGGGTTGCACGATCGGCTTCAGGAAGCCGACCTTGACGCCGGCGAGCTGGAGCGCGCGGACGAGACCCAGGGCCATCGAGGTGAGACCGGGCTCGCGGGAGACCGGCACGAGATAGAAGGTGTGGCGGGCGAACGCGACGTTCATGACGATCTCCGTTGGTCAGACGACGGCGGCGACGCGAAGGGGTTCGTCGTCGTTCGCGTTGGCGAGGCCGGCGAGGCGCGCGGCATCGGCGGCGATCAGGCCTTCCTCGTCGGTCGGCACCACGACGGCGATCGGGCCGGCGCTGCGGCCGACGACGCCGGCCTTGCCGCCGAAGACGGCGGCGTTGGCGGCCTCGTCGACGCTGAAGCCGAACACCGCCAGATGCCTCAGGGTCATGGCGCGGATACGGGCCGAGTTCTCGCCGATGCCCCCGGTGAAGACCAAGGCGTCGAAACGCGGCAGCGAGACCGCGAGAGCTCCGACGTAGCGGGCGAGACGATGGACGAAGACGTCGAGCGCGAGTTCGGCGCCCGCGTGGCCTTCGTCGGCGGCGGCTTCCAGCGTGCGGCAGTCGTTGGAGAGCCCGGAGATGCCGAGCAGACCGCTCTCCTTGTTGAGCATGGCATCGATCTGATCGATGTCCTTGCCGGTGACGCGGGCGATGTGGGCGACGGCGCCGACGTCGATGTCGCCGGACCGCGTGCCCATGACCAGCCCCTCGAGCGGGGTCATCCCCATCGAGGTGTCGACCGAGCGGCCGTTGACGACGGCGGTCGCCGAGGCGCCGTTGCCGAGATGGGCGACGACGATGCCGTGGTCGTCGGCCGGCAGGCCGAGGAAGCGGGTGGCCTCGTGAGAGACGTAGCGATGAGAGGTGCCGTGGGCGCCGTAGCGGCGGACCGCATGCTCGCGCGCCAGGCCCCGCGGGATGGCATAGGTGTAGGCGGCCGGCGGGATCGTCTGGTGGAAGGCGGTGTCGAACACCGCGACCTGCGGCACGCTCGGCATCGCTTCGATGCAGGCGCGCAGCCCGACGAGATGCGCGGGGTTGTGCAGCGGGGCGAGCGGAGCGAGCGCCTCGATGTCGGCGATCACCTGCGGCGTGACGACGACGCTCTCCTGGAAGATGTCGCCACCCTGGACGATGCGATGACCGACGACCGAGATGCGGTCGAGCACGCCCTCGCAGTCGAGCCGGGCGAAGAGCGCGGCGATGGCGCCGGCATGATCGCCGCGCTCGAGATCGACGATGGTCTTGGCGCCGTTCTCCTTGACGACGATGCGCGCCTCGGGGAGGCCGAGACATTCCGCGACGCCCGAGACCAGGGCCTCGCCGCCCCCGACCGGCAACAGCGTGAACTTCAACGACGACGAACCGGAGTTCACCACGAGGACGAGGCGGGACGGGAAGGACATGATCGTGAACCCCCAGGGTACGGATTGAAGAGAGAAGAGGCGTTCAGACGGCCGGCAGACCGCGAGATCGAAGGAGCGCGACCGCGCTCGCGAGGTTTTCCGCCGTCGGCGGCAGCGTGTCGGCGAGCTTCGAGACCCGGCCGAGAGCGGTCCATTTGGAGAGGCCGAGCGTGTGATAGGGCAGCACGTCGACCCGCTCGACGGCGGGACCGAGCGCCAGAAGGTGATCGGCGAGACGGTCGAGATCGGCCGGATCGTCGGTCCACCCGGGGATCAGCACGTGGCGGATCCACATGGGTTTTCCGAGGTCGACGAGGCGGCGGGCGAAGTCGAGGGTCGGCGCGAGAGCCCGCCCGGTCAGCGCGCGATGGCGCTCCGGGTCGGCGTGTTTGACGTCGAGCAGGACGAGATCGACCGCGTCGAAGAAGGCATCGTCGACCTTGTGGCCGAGGAAGCCCTGCGTATCGAGCGCGGTATGGAGCCCGAGATCGTCGTGCAGCGCCGTGAGGAGACGGTCGGCGAAGGCGGGTTGGGTGAGCGGGTCACCCCCGGAGAGGGTGACGCCGCCCACCCGCCGCAGGAAGCCGGCGAAGGGGCGAATTTCGGCCAGGGCTTCCGTCGTCGTCACGGGGCGTCCGGACGAGAACTTCCAAGTATCGGGATTGTGGCAGTAGAGGCAGCGAAACGGGCAGCCCGCCAGGAAGTAGACGAAACGAACCCCGGGTCCGTCCGCCGCCGCCCCGCTCTCGACCGAATGGAGATGGCCGATCGGGTCCGGTGTGGCGACGGATGGGCGCCGCATCGCGGGGAGCCGAAAGAGATCGGATCGAAGGTGGGTGGTCGTGTCCATGGCGCGAGCCTCGGCGGTCCCGCCGGACCGGCCGGGCGGTCTGCCCGGTCGATCCCGCGAGTTCATGCTCTGATTGCGGTTCCGTGTCGTTTGCGACCCTGTCGACGCCTCACATGGAGGCGTGGAAGGTCCGCGAGATGACGTCGAGCTGCTGCTCGCGCGTCAGCTTGACGAAGTTCACGGCGTAACCGGAGACCCGAACCGTGAGCTGGGGGTACTTCTCCGGATGGTCCATCGCCTCGATCAGCGTGTCGCGATTGAACACGTTGACGTTGACGTGGTGGCCGTTCGCCGCCGCGAAGGCGTCGAGGCAGTTGGCGAGATTGCGCCGCCGTTCCTCCGGAAGCCGCCCTAGGGCGTCCGGCGTGGCCGAAGCCGTCCAGGAGATGCCGTCGGCCGCGCAGGCGTAGGGAAGCTTGGCGACCGAAGCACCGGCGGCGACGAAGCCCTTGGTGTCGCGGCCGTTCATCGGATTGGCGCCGGGCGCGAAGGGCATTCCGGCGCGGCGGCCGTCCGGCGTGTTGCCGGTCTTCTTGCCGTAGACCACGTTGGAGGTGATCGTCAGAACCGACTGGGTCGGCATGGCGTCGCGATAGAAGTGCGGCTGGGCCTTGATCTTCTCCATGAAGGTCTCGGTCAGCCACACGGCGATGTCGTCGACACGGTCGTCGTTGTTGCCGTAGGCCGGGTAGTCGCCTTCGATCACGTAGTCGACCGCGAGACCGGCGTCGTTGCGGATCACCTTCACCTTCGCGTGCTTGATCGCCGAGAGGCTGTCGGCGGCCACCGACAGACCGGCGATGCCGCAGGCCATGGTGCGCAGGATGTCGCGGTCGTGGAGCGCCATCTCGATCCGCTCGTAGGCGTATTTGTCGTGCATGTAGTGGATGGCGTTGAGGGCCTTGACGTAGGTCTTGGCCAGCCAGTCCATCATCGGATCGAACTTGGCCATCACCGCGTCGTAGTCGAGCACGTCGCCTTCGAGCGGCGTGAAGCCCTCGGCCACCACGGCGCCGGTCTTCTCGTCGCGGCCGCCGTTGATCGCGTAGAGCAGGGCCTTGGCGAGGTTGGCGCGCGCGCCGAAGAACTGCATCTGCTTGCCGATCCGCATGGCGGAGACGCAGCAGGCGATGCCGTAGTCGTCACCCCAATAGGGGCGCATCACGTCGTCGTTCTCGTATTGGATCGACGAGGTCTGGATCGAGACCTCCGCGCAGAAGTCCTTGAAGCCCTCCGGCAGCTCGGTCGACCACAACACCGTGAGATTGGGCTCCGGCGCCGGTCCGAGGTTCACCAGGGTGTGCAGGAAGCGGAAGCTCGACTTGGTGACGAGCGGACGTCCGTCCTCGCCCATGCCGCCGATCGACTCCGTCACCCAGGTGGGATCGCCGGAGAAGAGCTGGTCGTAGTCCGGGGTGCGCAGGAAGCGGACGATGCGCAGCTTGATCACCAGATCGTCGATCAGCTCCTGCGCGCCGGACTCGTCGAGGATGCCGGCGTCGAGGTCGCGCTGGATGTAGATGTCGAGGAAGGTCGAGATCCGGCCGAGCGACATGGCCGCGCCGTTCTGCTCCTTCACCGCCGCCAGATAGGCGAAATAGGTCCACTGCACCGCCTCGCGGGCATTCGCCGCCGGGCGCGAGATGTCGTAGCCGTATTTGGCCGCCATCTGCCGCAACTCGTCGAGGGCACGATACTGTTCGGAGAGCTCCTCGCGCAGGCGCAGGGTCTTGTCGTCGAAGACCGCGTCGTCGAGCGCATGGAAGGCCTTCAGCCGATCGGCGCGCAGCGTGTCGATGCCGTAGAGGGCGACGCGGCGATAGTCGCCGATGATGCGTCCGCGGCCGTAGGCATCCGGCAGGCCGGTGACGATGCCGGACTTGCGGGCGGCAAGAATGTCGGGCGAATAGGTGTCGAAGATGCCCTGATTGTGGCTCTTGCGATACTTGGTCCAGATCTCCTTGACCGACGGATCGAGCTTGAAGCCGAAGGCCTCGAGGCCGTTCTCGACCATGCGCAGACCGCCGTTGGGCATGATCGCGCGCTTCAGCGGGGCGTCGGTCTGGAGGCCGACGATCAGCTCGGCCTCACGGTCGATCCAGCCGGCGTCGTGCGCGGTGATCGAGGAGGCGCGGTCGGCGGAGACGTCGAGGACGCCCTTGGCCCGCTCGAGCTTCAGGAGTTCGGCGAGCTTCGCCCACAGAGCGATGGTGCGGGCCGTGGGGCCGGCGAGGAAGGAGCCGTCGGCGAGCCACGGGGTGTAGTTCGCCTGGATGAAACCACGGACGTCCACCGTCGACTGCCACGGCCCGGGTACGAAGCCGGTCCAGGGGGCGTCTACGGCGACTGTCTTGGTGAGCGCGTTCATTTCGAAACCTCTAGTGGTGACTTGGAAAGTCGAGAGGGGATGGCCGGCGGCCGAGTATCGAGCGGCCGCCGGCTTCCGCTTCGCTTCGCCTCATTCGGCGGCGGCGAAGCCCTTGGTGGTCGCCATGCGGGGCAGACGGCCCGTGAGCAGCTCTCTCCAGCGCATCACCGCCGAGACCATGATCACCACGCCCAGGATCAGCATCACGATCGAGATCAGACCGTTGAAGATGTTGTAGCCCTTCGAAGCCGCGTTCAGGTAGACGTTGGAGATCATCCAGTAACCGGCATAGTTCACCGTCACGTAGAGATAGACGAGCGGAACCAGGCAGGTGAGCATGTACCAACGCTTCGCGGAGAGGCGCAGGATGATGGTGGCGCCGATGGCGAGGCCGATCGAGGCCATGAGCTGGTTCGACACGCCGAACAGAGCCCACACGGAGTTGATGTCGCCCGAGTTCAGCAGGTAACCCCAGGCGATGCAGGCCACGAGGCTGGCGCCGACCGAGGCCGGAACCCAGTCGAGACGCTTCATCGGGGCATAGAAGTGGCCGCCGAGATCCTGGATCAGGTAGCGGGCGACGCGGGTGCCGCTGTCCACGGCGGTCAGGATGAAGACCGCTTCGAACATCACGACGAACTGGAAGAAGTAGCCGGCGAGGTGGCTGAACCACGGGATCTTGGTGAAGATCGTGGTCATGCCGACGGCGAGAGTGACGGCGCCGCCGGTGCGGCCGTAGAGGTCGAGGCCGATCTGGTCGGCGAGGACGGGCAGATCGACGACCTGCATGTTGAGCGCCTTGAACGCGGCCGGGGCGGCGTTGATGGCGAAGTAGTCGGCCGGATGCAGAGCGATGGCGGCGATGAGGGCCATGATGCCGACCAGGCACTCGGCGAGCATGCCGCCGAACGCGACCGGCAGAATGTCGCTCCACTTGTCGATCAGCTTCGGAGTGGTGCCCGACCCGATGAAGGCATGGAAGCCGGAGATCGCGCCGCAGGCGATGGTGATCGAGATGAAGGGCCACACCGGGCCCGACAGCACCGGGCCGCCACCGTTGATGAACTGGGTCAGGGCCGGGAAGCGGATTTCCGGATTGATGAAGACGACGCCGACGACGAGAGCGCCGAACACGCCGATCTTCATGAAGGACGACAGGTAGCCGCGCGGGGTGAGCAGCAGCCACACCGGAAGGGCGGACGCGAAGAACGCATAGGCCGGCAGCAGGAGGCCGATGGTGCGCTCGTGCATGGTCAGCCAGTCGCCGAGCATGGTGCCCTGGAGATAGGGGCCGACGAAGACGCTGGCGGCGATCGCGGCGACGCCGACGTAGGTCGCCCACTTCGAGGCGCCGAAGACCTTCTCCCACAGGCCGAGGAGGATGGCGATCGGAACGGTCATGAACACCGCGAAGGTGCCCCAGGGGTTACGCTCGAGGGCGTGAACCACGACGATCGACAGACCGGCCATGGTGATGGTGATGATGAAGAGCATCGCGAGGCCGGTGCACCAGCCGGCGACCGTGCCGAGCTCGGCCTTGGCCACCTCGGACAGCGACTTGCCCTGGTACTTCATCGAGGCGAACAGCACGACCGTGTCGTGAACCGCGCCGCCGATCACACAACCGACGAGCAGCCACACCAGACCCGGCAGATAGCCGAACTGGGCGGCGAGGACGGGGCCGACCAGCGGGCCGGCGGCGGCGATCGCGGCGAAGTGCTGACCGGCATTCACCCACTTCTTGGTGGGGACGTAGTTGCGGCCGTCCGCGAGAGCGTGCGAGGGCGTGACCTCACGATCGTCGGCGGCCAGCACCTTCTTGACGAAGAAGATGCCGTAGAACCGATAGGCGATCATGAGAATGCATGCCGCTGACAATACGATGTAGAGCGCGTGCGTCATGGAGTTTCTCCCTGAATTTCCGAGGCCGGGATACGCCTCCACGCACGGCTCGAGACGCGCATTCCGGCGAGCGGTCGCGACGATGGATCGAGCGGGCGGGATCGGGGAGCGAGCGGCGGGAAAAGCACGCGAGCGGCGCCGCGTCGGCAGTCGAGAATCGACTACTTTCAATAACTTACGTGAAATTACGGATCATGCGTCACGCGAGGAGCCGCCGAACCCGGGCGGTGCCCCCGCCCGTCTCAGGCGATCGACAGCCGCTCCTTGAGCAGCGCCAGGTGACGCCGGCTGACGGGAACGCGGGCGCCGGCGTTGGTGACGATCTCGGCGGCGCCGCTCTCCTGGAAGACGATCTCGCGGATCGCGTCGGGGTTCACCAGAACCTGCCGATGGCAGCGCACCAGCGGCGTGCGTTCTTCGATGGTCTTCAGCGTCAGCTCGGTGAAGCGCTCCTGACCGGCGTCGGTGACGACGAAGATGCCGGAGGATCGGGACACGACGAATTCGATGTCGGCGAGCTTGACGAGATAGACGCGGTTCTGCCCCGAGCAGGGGATCGAGGTGAGCGGCCGTGCCGGTTCGAACAGGGCCGGCGACGGCGCGTGCGCCGCGCGCAGGCGGCGGATCGTCTTGCCGAGGCGCTCGGGATCGACGGGTTTCAGGAGATAGTCGAAGGCGTTTTCGGTGAAGGCCTCGAGGGCGTGCTCGTCGTGGGCGGTGAGGAAGACCACCTGCGGCCGCCGATCGGGGTCGAGCATCGACAGCATCTCCAGCCCGGAGATGCGCGGCATGTGAATGTCGAGGAACAACGCATCGGGAGACAGCCGATTGACGGCGGCGATGCCCTCGACGGCATTGGCGCATTCGCCGAGAATCTCGATGTCGTCATAGGCTCCGAGCAGACGGCGCAGTTCCTCGCGTGCCGGCGGTTCGTCGTCGATGATCAGGACCTTCATGCCGCCCGCATCTCCCGCATCTCGAGAGGAACGCGCAGCGAGACGTGCGTGGCGACGTCGCGTTCACAGCTCACGCTCACGCCGTAGGGAGGGCCGAAGCGCGTCTCCAGCCGGCGGGCGACGAGCTTCATGCCCAGTCCGCCGTCGTCGCCGACCGGCCGATCGCCGCCCTCGTGCAGGCCGGCGTTGTCGGCGACGTCGATCACCAGATCGTCGTCGACGCGGGTGGCGGTGATGCGGATTTCCCCCTTGCCGATCAGTTGCGAGGTCCCGTGCTTGATGGCGTTCTCGACGATCGGCTGCAGCGAGAAGGCGGGCAGACGGACCTCGGCGAATTCGGGCGCGATGTCGATGACCACGTCGAGATTGCCGGCGAAACGCGCCTTTTCGATCTCGAGATAGGCCTGAACATGGTCGATCTCGTCCTCGAGCGTCACCTCTTGGGAAGGGCGCTTGAGATTCTTGCGGAAGAACACCGCGAGGTTCTGAACCAATTGGCGCGCCCGCTCCGGGTCCTTCGGCACGACGGCGGCCAACGTGTTCAACGTGTTGAAGAGAAAATGTGGATTGACCTGTGCCTGGAGCAGCTTCAGCTCCGACTGGGTCAGAAGCTGCTTCTGCGCCTCGTAACGGCCGGCGAGGATCTGGGCGGAGAGGAGCCGCGCGATGCCTTCGCCGAGGGTGCGGTTGATGGTCGAGAAGAGGCGCGTCTTGGGCTCGTAGAGCTTGATCGCGCCGATCACCTTCTCCTCTTCGCCGAGCAGCGGCATCACCAACGCCGCGCCGAGCGGGCAGTGCGGATCGATCGAGCACTGATAGTCGACCTCGTTGCCGTCGGCATAGAGAACGACGTTCTTCTCCATCGCCTCGAGCGTCTGCCGCGAGGAGATCGGCAATCCGACGAGGTGATGATCCTCACCGACGCCGATGAAGGCGAGCAACTTCTCGCGATCGGTGATCGCGACCGCGCCGACCCCGGTCTCCTCGAAGATGATGCGAGCGACGCGGCCGGCGGCGATGCTGTCCAGGCCGCCGCGCAACGCGCCTTCCGCGCGCGCGGCGATCTTCAGCGCCTTCGCGGAGAAGACGCTCGACTGCTTCTCCAGCGCCTCGCGACGATCGAGCAGGATCGACATGAACAACCCGGCGCCGAGCGTGTTGGCGATCAGCATCGGAGCGGCGATCTGCCCGACGAGATGCGACGCCGCCGCGAAGGGCTTCACCATCACCAGGAGGATGATCATCTGCACCACCTCGGCGCAGAAGGTGCCGAAGGCGACGGTGACCGGATCGAACACCTTGTCGATCCGTCCGTGGCGGGTGAACCAGAGATGGAAGAAGCCGCCGATCAGCCCCTCGGTGATGGTGGAGACGGTGCAGGCGAGCGCCGTCGGCCCACCGATCCAATAGCGGTGGAGACCGCCGGTGAGCCCGACGAAGAAGCCGACCACGGGCCCGCCCAGCATGCCGCCGAGCACCGCGCCGATGGCGCGGGTGTTGGCGATGGATTCGTCGATCTTGAGCCCGAGATAGGTGCCCATGATGCAGAAGAGCGAGAACACCACATAGGCCGCGACCCGATGCGGCAGGCGCACGGTCACCCGCATGAACGGCAGAAAGAGCCTCGTCCGGCTGAAGAGATAGGCGACCACCAGATAGCCGCAGGTCTGCATCATCAGATGGAAGCTCAAGGCCAGGGATTGTTCCATCTCGTGATCGCCCACTTGAAAGGCCGCAAGAGTCCATTCCGGACCCGAAGACCCGTTCGATGACGAAAACCACCTCTCACGGGGCGGCTTCCGCTGTCGGAACCCTTCGGGCATCGCGCACACGAACGCCCGAACTTCGACGTGTCTTCGGAGTTCCCGATCGGCCGTCGCCGTCGAGTGGCGCCCGTGACGATGCGAGAACGTCGCACGATACCGCGTCGACGCCACATCGGAAACATGCCGCAAATGCGGATCCCTTCGAGGTGCCCGTCGAACGCGTGCCTCCTGCCCCGCCCCTCAGCCGCCGTCCGCGAAGATCCGGCGGACCTCGTCGTCGCTCGAGGAGGCGGCGAGGCGGTCGCGCACGTCCGCGCGTCTGAGGAGACGCGCGAGCCGCGCGAGGTGGGTCGAGGGCGCGCGTTCGGCGAGCGGCGGCGACAGGACCGCGACGATCAGCCCGACGGGGCGATCGTCGATCGCGTCCCATTCGACCGGCCGCGCCGGGCGCGCGAAGAGGGTGAGCGAGCGAGCGAGGCCGGGCACGTCGGCATGCGGCAGCGCAACCTCGGCGCCGACGCCGGTCGAGCCGAGCCGCTCGCGATCGGCGAGCGCGCGCGAAATCTCCGCCGCCGCGCGGCCCAGCACCGCCCCCGCCTGCTCGGCGAGCCGCTGGAGCACCTCCGCCTTGGTGCGCGCGGCGAGGTCGAGCAGAACCACCTCGACGTCGAGCGGATCATCGTCGGACATGACGCATCGCCCCCTTCCTCACGCGACGTCCTGCTCCCGCAGGCGGTAACCGACCCCGGTCTCGGTCTCCACCAGAGACGGCGCCGGCGGCGGCCGGTCGATCTTCTGGCGCAATTGGCTGACGAGGACGCGGAGATATTGCGGATCGGCCGTCAGGCTCGCCCCCCACAGCGCCGAGGTCAGCATCTTCTGGGTGACGACCTTGCCGACGTTGCGGGCGAGGACGTGGAGGAGATCGTATTCCTTCGGCGTCAGATGCACCCGCTCGCCGTCGCGGACGACGACGCGGCGGACCGTGTCGACGACGAGACCGCCGGTCGTCACCACCGCCTCCTCCCCCTCGCGATGAGCGGCGTGGCGCAGCGCCGCGCGCAGCCGGGCGAGCAACTCGCCGACCCCGAACGGCTTGTTGACGTAGTCGTCGGCGCCGAGGTCGAGAGCGGCGATCTTCTCGCTCTCGCGGTCCCGCGCCGAGAGGATGATGATCGGCGTCTTCGACCATTCGCGGATGGCGCGGACCACTTCCTTGCCGTCGAGGTCGGGCAGGCCGAGGTCGAGCAGGATCAGATCCGGCCCCCAGGTCGCCGCCGTCCGGATCGCCGCCGCGCCGGTGTCGACGCATTCGACCTCGTGACCGGAGGCGACCAGGGCGGGCTTCAGAAAGCGGTGGATCTGGGGCTCGTCGTCGACGACGAGGACACGGGAGGCCGTCATCGCATCGCTCCTTTCTGCGCATTCGAGGGGTGCGGGGGCACCGGCAGACGGACGGTCATCCGAGTGCCGTGGCCGTCGGCGATCGGGCTCTCGGCGGTGATCGATCCGCCCATCGCGGTGACGACGCCCCGGCAGATGGAGAGGCCGAGACCCGTGCCGGCGGCGCGGCCGTCGCCGCTCGCCACGCGGTGGAACTTCTCGAACACCCGTTCGAGCTCGTCGGGGGGAATGCCCCGCCCCGCGTCCTCGACCTCGATCCGCGCCGAGCCCCCCTCCCCGCCGAGGCGCACCCGCACCTCGGTGTCGCCGGCCGAGAACTTGATCGCATTGTCGAGGAGGTTGAACAGCACCTGTTCGAGCAGCGTCGCGTTGCCCTCGAGCACGAAGGGCGTGCCCGCGTCGGCGAGGACGATCCGGCGCTCCGGGTGGAACCGACCGACCCGGGTTACGGCGCCGCGCACCACGTCGGCGAGATCGACCCAATCGGTGGCGAGTTCGAAATTGCCGGTCTCGAGCCGGGTCATGTCGAGGAGATTGGCGACGAACTGGCCGAGCCGCCGCGTCTCCTCCTCGATCGCCGAGAGGAGATCCTTGCGCGTCGCCGGATCGAGACGGTCGCCGAAGTCCTTCAGGCTCGTCACCGATCCCAGGATCGAGGCGAGCGGGGTCCGGAGATCGTGCGAGATCGAGGAGAGCAGCGCCGAGCGCAGGCGTTCGCTCTCCACGCTCGCCGCCGCGTCGTTCGCCCGGGTGCCGAGTTGGATGCGCTCGATCGCGATCGCGGTCTGGTCGACGAGGGCGACGAGAAAGCGCTCGGCGTCCTCGGAGAGCGCCGCGTCGGCGTCGCTCGGCGCGAAACCGACGACGCCGACCGTGCCGCTCGCCGTCACCAACGGCCGGAACTGCATCTCGGCATTGGGCAGGGTCGGCGAATGGCGGCCGGCCGGCTCGCCGCGCTCGAAGGCCCAGCGCGCCGCGCCCTGTTCGGTGACGCCGAGCGCGACGTCGGGCGGAAAGGCGCCGGCGACCCGGAGATCGCCGTCCTCGGCGAGCAGGGCGACCGCGCTGCCCCGCACCGCCCCGGCGATCTGGGTCACGGCGGTCCAGGTCAGCGGCTCGAGCGCCGAGATGCCGGCGATCTTGCGCGAATATTCGTAGAGCGCCCGCGTCGAGCGCGCCCGCGCCAGCGCCGCCTCGGCCTGTTCGTGCGCCCGGCCGGCGAGCCCGCCCACCGTCGTGGCGACGAAGAGGAAGATGACCAGCGCGAAGAGCTCGTAGGGCTTGGCGATGGTGAAGGTATGGAGCGGCTCGATGAAGAAGAAATTATAGGCGAGGAACGACAGGAACGCCGCCGCATAGGCGACGAGACGGCCGAAACGCAGCGCGCACAGCACCACCGCGCCGAGAAAGATCATCGACACGTTGGGCAGATCGACGAGCCGCCGCACCCCGAGGCCGATCGCCACCGAGACGGCGACGACGCCGGTCGCCGCCGCGAACCCCAGGGTCGGGCCGGCCCGGTCGACGAGGCGCCGCGCCGATCGCCGCGCCGCCACCGGATCGCTCTCCCCGGTCACCACCTGAACCGAGATGTCAGAGGCGCGGTACATCAGCTCGTCGGAGAGCGAGCGGGCGAAGAGGCGGCGCAGCCGCCCGTGCCGGACCGAGCGTCCGATCACGATCTGCGACACGTTCTCCCGCCGCGCGAACCGCAGGATCTCCGCGACGATGTCGGTTCCGATGACGCGGATGCGCTCCGCGCCGAGCCGTTCGGCGAGGTGGAGATGGGCATCGAGCCGGCGGATCGACGCCTCGTCGCTCGGCGCGACGTCCGGCCGGTCGACGTGGAGCGCGGTCCAGGGCGCGTTGAGCCCGCCCGCCTGCCGCGCCGCGACCCGCACGACGTCCTCGCTGCCCGCGTCCGCCCCGACGCAGACGAGGATCCGCTCGGCGGTCGGCCACGGCCCCTCGATCGCGCTCTGGCGCAGGAAGGCCAGCATCTCGTCGTCGACATGGGCCGCGGTCCGGCGCAGCGCCAACTCGCGCAACGCCGTCAGGTTCGACGGCTTGAAGAAATTGTCGATAGCGCGCGCCGCACTCTCCGGCAGATAGACCTTGCCGTCCTTCAGCCGCTCGACCAGCTCCTCCGGGGTCAGGTCGACCAGAACCACCTCGTCGGCGCGCTCGAGGATCCGGTCGGGCACGGTCTCGCGGACGGTGATCCCGGTGATCCGCCCGACCACGTCGGAGAGGCTCTCGAGATGCTGGATGTTGAGCGCGGTCCAGACGTCGATCCCCGCGTCGAGCAACTCCTCCACGTCCTGGAAGCGCTTGGGATGCCGGCTGCCGGGCGCGTTGGTGTGGGCGAGTTCGTCGACCACCAGCAGCGCCGGGCGGCGGGCGAGAGCCGCGTCGATGTCGAACTCCATCAGGCTGCGGCCGCGATGGATCACCGGCCGGCGCGGCAGCACCTCGAGCCCCTCGATCAGCGCCGCCGTCTCCGCGCGGCCGTGGGTCTCGACCAGCCCCACCACCACGTCGAGCCCCTCCCCGGCGAGACGGCGGGCATTCGACAGCATGGCGAAGGTCTTGCCGACCCCGGGCGCCGCGCCGAGATGGATCTTGAGACGCCCACGCCCCTCCCGTTCGGCGAGCGCCAGCAGCGCTTCCGGAGAGGGTCGACCGTCGTGGGCGCGGGTCTCGTTCATCGCCGCCATCCGCTCACGAAGGATCGAGACGCGCAAGAGCGAGATCGAGCTCGAGCACGTTCACGCGCGGCTCGCCGAGAAAGCCGAGATCGCGGCCCCGGGTATGGGCGGCGATCAACGCCTCGAGCGCCTCCGGCGCGAGGCCGCGCGCCGCCGCGATCCGCTTCACCTGGAGCCGGGCGAAGGCCGGGGAAATGTGCGGATCGAGGCCGCTCGCCGAGGTGGTCACGGCATCGGCGGGAACCGTGGCGACGCCGGCCTCCGCCTTCAGCGCCTCGGCCTCCGCCCGCACCCGCTCGACGAGCCGCCGCGACAGCGGCCCGAGGTTCGACCCCGCGGAGCGCGCGGCGTCATAGGGCGCCTCGACGGTCGCGGCGGGATCCTTCGGGTCGGGCGCCGTCGTCGCCGAGGGCCGGCCGTGGAACCATTTCGCGCCGGTGAAGGCCTGGCCGATCAGGCGCGAGCCGACGACGCGGCCGTCGACCTCGACGAGGCTGCCGTTCGCGCGTCCCGGCAGCGCGACCTGGGCGATGCCGGTCAGCGCCAGCGGATAGACGAGACCCGTCAACACCGTCAGGCCGCCGAGCAGGGCGAAGGTGGGGCGCAGATGTTCGATCATGATCGGTCCCTCAGGCGAGATGGAGCGCGGCGACGATCGCGTCGATCGCCTTGATGCCGGCGAAGGGCAGGACGAGCCCGCCGACGCCCCAGACGAGGAGATTGCGCCGGAGCAGCGCCGCCGCCCCGACCGGGCGATAGGCGATGCCCTTCAGCGCCAGCGGAATGAGGGCGACGATGATCAACGCGTTGAAGATCACCGCCGAGAGGATCGCGCTCTCCGGCGAGGCGAGCCCCATCACGTTCAGCGCGTTCAATTGCGGCCAGGTCGCCACGAACAGGGCCGGCACGATCGCGAAATATTTCGCGACGTCGTTGGCGATCGAGAAGGTGGTGAGCGAGCCGCGCGTCATCAGGAGCTGCTTGCCGATCGCCACCACCTCGATGAGCTTGGTCGGATCGCTGTCGAGATCGACCATGTTGCCGGCCTCGCGCGCGGCCTGGGTGCCCGACTGCATGGCGACGCCGACGTCGGCCTGAGCGAGGGCGGGTGCGTCGTTGGTGCCGTCGCCGCACATGGCGATCAGCCGCCCGTGGGTCTGTTCGGAACGGATGTAGGCGAGCTTGTCCTGCGGCGTCGCCTCGGCGATGAAGTCGTCGACGCCGGCCTCCGAGGCGATCGCCGCGGCGGTCACGGGATTGTCGCCGGTCACCATGACGGTGCGGATGCCCATGGCGCGCAGTTCCGCGAAACGTTCCTTGATGCCGGGCTTGACCACGTCCTTCAGCTGGATCGCGCCGATCAGACGCCCGTTCTCGGCGACGGCGAGCGGCGTCCCGCCGGTGCGGGCGATCCGGTCGACGGCGTCGCGGAAGGCGGCCGGCGCCGCCTCGAAGGAGGTGCCGAGATGGCGCATGACCGCGTCGACCGCGCCCTTGCGGATCGAGCGGCCGGCGAAGTCGACCCCCGACAGCCGCGTCTGCGCGGTGAAGGGCACGAAGGCCGCGCCGGCGATCCCCTCCGGTTCGGCGAGCCCGTGGACACCCTCGGCGAGAGCGACGATCGAGCGCCCCTCCGGCGTCTCGTCGGCGTGAGAGGCGATCAGCGCGGCCTCCGCCAGCGCCTGCGGGCTCACGCCGGGAACGGGCAGGAACTCGGTCGCCATGCGGTTGCCGAAGGTGATGGTCCCGGTCTTGTCGAGAAGCAGCGTGTCGACGTCGCCGGCGGCCTCGACCGCCCGGCCCGAGGTTGCGACGACGTTGAAGCGGATCAGCCGATCCATGCCGGCGATGCCGATCGCCGAGAGGAGCCCACCGATCGTGGTCGGGATCAGCGTGACGAGGAGCGCGATCAGCACGGTGACCGAGACGATCGTCCCGGAATGACCGGCGATGCCCCAGAGCGTCACCACCGTGATCAGGAAGATCAGGGTGAGGCCCGAGAGCAGGATCGAGAGCGCCAATTCGTTCGGCGTCTTCTGCCGCTCGGCGCCTTCCACCAGCGCGATCATCCGGTCGATGAAGGTCGTGCCCGGCGCGGCGGTGATGCGGACCACGATCCAGTCGGAGAGCACGGTGGTGCCGCCGGTGACCGCCGAGCGATCGCCGCCGGATTCGCGGATGACCGGCGCGGATTCGCCGGTGATCGCGCTCTCGTCGACCGAGGCGACGCCACGGACCACCTCGCCGTCGCAGGGAATGACGTCGCCCGGCTCGACCAGGACGAGATCGTCGAGCCGCAGATCCGGCGAGGAGACGACCGTATGGGCGAGATCGTCGGGATCGTCGAACATCAGCCGCTTGGCGACGGTGTCGGAGCGGGTCTTGCGCAGCGCGTCGGCCTGCGCCTTGCCGCGCCCCTCCGCGACCGCCTCGGCGAAATTGGCGAAGAGCACGGTGAACCACAACCAGGCGGCGATCTGGCCGTCGAAGAGCGGCGTGCCGGTCGCCGTCGCGAGGTCCTTCGCGAAGACCAGCGTGACCACCAGCGCCACCACCTCGGTGACGAAGATCACGGGATTGCGGACGAGCCGGCGCGGGTCGAGCTTGACGAAGGCATCGAGCGCGGCGGTCGCGAGGATCTTGCCGTCGAGCAGCGACGGCGCGGAAATCGGATGTTGCGACATGGGGGTCGGTCCTCCGGCGACCAGGGTCAGAAGGTCTGGCCGGTCGGGATCAGCAGATGCTCGACGATCGGTCCGAGCGCGAAGGCGGGAAAGAACTGGAGCCCGCCGAGGATCAGGATCACCGCCGTGACGAGCCCGACGAAGAGCGGTCCATGGGTCGGGAAGGTGCCGGCGGAGGCGGCGGCCCGGGTCTTGCCGATCAGCGATCCGGCGATCGCCATCACCGGCACGACGTAGCCGAAGCGCCCGAGGAACATGGCGATGCCGAGCGTCACGTCGAACCACGGCGTGTCCGCCGCGAGCCCGGCGAAGGCGGAGCCGTTGTTGCCGGTCGCCGAGGCATAGGCGTAGAGCAGCTCCGTCAGCCCGTGCGGGCCGGCATTGGCGAGGCTCGCCAGCGCCGCCGGCATCATCGCCGCGACCGCCGTGAAACCGAGGATCGTCGCCGGCAGGATGAGCTGGGCGAGCATCGCCAGTTTCATCTCCCGCGCCTCGATCTTCTTGCCGAGATATTCCGGCGTCCGGCCGACCATCAGCCCGGCGACGAAGACGGTGAGGATCGCGATCACCAACATGCCGAAGAGACCCGAGCCGACGCCGCCGGGCGCGACTTCGCCGAGCTTGATCAGAAGGAGCGGCATCAGCCCGCCGAGCGGCATGAAACTCTCGTGCATGGAATTGACCGAGCCGGTCGAGGTGCCGGTGGTGGCGACCGCATAGAGCGCCGAGGCGGCCGGGCCGAAACGCACCTCCTTGCCCTCCATGTTGCCGAGCGAGGGATCGACCCCGAGCGCCGTCAGGAGCGGATTGCCGCCCGCCTCGATCCCCTGGGCGACGAGGAGGCACCCGCCGAGGACGATCGCCATCACCGCCGCCAAGGCCCAGCCCTGGCGGGCGTCGCCGACCATGCGGCCGAAGGTGTGGGTGAGCGCGAAGGAGATCGCCAGCAGCGCCCAGATCTCCACCGCGTCGGTGATCGGCGTCGGGTTCTCGAAGGGATGCGCGGCATTGGCGTTGAAGAAGCCGCCGCCGTTGGTGCCGAGGAGCTTGATCGCCTCCTGGGATCCCACCGGGCCGAGCGCGATCGTCTGCTTCGCGCCTTCGAGCGTCGTGGCGTCGACCGAGCCGAGAAGCGTCTGCGGAAGGCCGCAGGCGACGAAGACCAGCGCGAGCCCGACCGAGAGCGGCAGCAGGACGTGCAGCGTCACCCGCGTCAGGTCGACCCAGAAATTGCCGACCCGATCGGTGCCGGAGAGCGCGAAGGCGCGGATCATCACCGCCGCGAGCGCCAGCCCGGTGGCCGCCGACAGGAAGTTCTGCACCGTCAGCCCGGCCATCTGGGTGAAGTGGCTCAGGGTGGTCTCGCCGCCATAGGCCTGCCAATTGGTGTTGGTGACGAAGCTGATCGCGGTGTTGAAGGCGAGGAACGGCTCGACGCCGTCGAACCCGCGCGGGTTCAGCGGCAACACGCCCTGGAGCCGCAGCAGCGCGTAGAGGAGCGCGAAGCCGGCGGCGTTGAAGACCAGCATGGCCGTGGTGTAGCCGAGCCAGGTCTGGGGGCGCCGCGCCCCGGCGCCGGCGAGCGCCAGGAGCGCCCGCTCGAGCGGCCCGACCACGGGCGAAAGGACGGTGCGCTCGCCCGCGTAGACCCGCGCCATGTGCCGGCCGAGCGGCACCATCGTGGCGAGGACGAGGGCGGCGACGAACAGAATCTGCAGCCAGCCGAAGACGGTCATGGCGTCACCTCGAAAGGAAGGGGGGCCGCTCAGTACCTCTCGGGGCGCACGAGCGTGTGGACGAGATAGGCGCCGAGGAGGACGGCGACGATCAGCGCGAGGATCGGTTCGAGCATGATCGCCTCCTCACAGATCGCCACAGGCCCGCGCATAGAGCGCGGCGACGGCGAAGAGCGCGACGGCGGAGAGAAGACAGGCGAAGTCAGACATGGCGAAGGTCCTCGTGACGAGTGCTTCGTCGGGGACCATCCTCCCGATCCCCATCAGGGATCGATCGGGAAGGCCGGGCGCGCGCATAGGAATTTCATAAGGCCGAGCCTACGCCGGCACCGCCGGGCGCGGCCGAGAAGGCCCCGAAGAGGCGCCCGAGGGATGTAATAATCCGAGTATTGTTCGTGAAAATTCCAGATTAGAGATCAAAATGTGCGTATTGTTCAAACAAATACGAATGACATGTTGACTTCTTCTCGAGGTCAATCGAGCATGGCGATACGTTCGACAAGGAGAAGACGATGCCGACATTCGAATTCGACGGGATGGGAACCTTCATCAAGACCGACAGTCCGCAGGTGGTCGAAGTTCTCGGCACCTGCGCTCTCGACTTCGCCGTCGTCGACGCCGAGCATGCGCCCTTCGATCTCGTGACCATAGACCGCATGATGCTCGCCTCGCGAGCCGCCGCCCTGCCCTTGCTGGTGCGCGTCCCCGATCATCGGAACGAGACCATCCTCCGCGTGCTCGACATGGGCGCGGCGGGGGTCGTGGTGCCGCGCGTCGACACGCCGGAGGACGCGCGCGCCGTGGTGGCGGCCGCGCGCTACGTCGGCGGCCGGCGCGGCATCTCGCCGTCGCCGCGCAACGGCGGTTACGGCTCGATCCCCCTCGCCGAGATGATCGCCGCCTCCGACCGTTCGGCGGTCGTCTGCCAGATCGAGAGCGGCGCGGCGGTCGCCTCGGTCGACGAAATCGCCGCCGTTCCGGGCGTCGCGGGGCTTCTCGTCGGCCGGCTCGACCTGTCGCTCTCGCTCGGCGTCTCCGGCGTCCGCCACCCGCAGGTGATGGCCGGGGTCGAACGCACGGTGGCGGCAGCGCGACGCGCCGGCGTCGTCGCGGCGGTCGCCTGCGGCCCGGCGGAAATCGCCGAGATGGCCGCGATGGGCGTGACCTGCTTCGTCGTGGGCTCCGACCAGTCGCTGCTCGCCTCGGCCGCCTCCGCCCTGCGCGGCCGCCTCGCCGCCCCTTGACCGGGAGCGGCGGCGGTCGCGGCGCGAGCCCCGAACGGGCGCGCCGACGGCCGCCCGCCGCCCGGCCGCGACGCCGTCAGTCCTCATCGCGGTCGAGTTCCCGGAGCTTCACCTTCAACACCTTGCCGTAGTTGTTCTTGGGCAGGGTCTCGTAGAAGCGATAGTGCTTCGGCCGCTTGAACCGGGCGATTTCGGAGAGACAGAGCGCGTCGAGTTCCTCCGGCGAGACGTCGCCGACCACGCAGGCGACGACGACCTCGCCCCAGTCCTCGTCCTTGCGCCCGATCACCGACACCTCGCGCACGCCGGGGTGACGCAGCAGCGTCTCCTCGACCTCGCGCGGGTAGATGTTGCTGCCGCCGGAAATGATCACGTCCTTCGAGCGATCCTTCAGCGTCAGGAGATGGCGCTCGTCGAGCACGCCGACGTCGCCGGTGTGGAGCCACCCGCCCGCCAGCGCCCGGCCGCTCGCCTCGCGGTTCTGCCAATAGCCCTTCATGACGGTGGCCCCGCGCACCAGGATCTCCCCCGCCTCGCCCGGCTCGACCGGCCGACCGCTCGCATCGGCGATGCGCACCTCGACCGCCGCGAAGGGATGGCCGACGCTCGCCAGCCGCCGCCGCCAATCGGGATGGTCGCGATCGGCGATCATGTCGCGGCGGAGCGTCGAGATCGTCATCGGCGTCTCGCCCTGACCGTAGATCTGGGCGAGGCGCGGGCCGAAGACGTCGAGCGCCGCCTCGGCGTCGGCCGCATACATCGGCCCGCCGCCGTAAACGACGGTTCGAAACGCGCTGGGGTCGTCGACGCCGGCGGTCACCATGCGCTTCACCATGGTCGGCGCCGCGAACAGCGACGCCCGCCGCCGATGCGACGCGATCCCGCCGATCTCCTCCGGATCGAAACCGCCGGACTCGGGCACGACGTTGACCGCGCGCCGGAGGACGTGCGCCGGCATGTAGAGCCCGGAGCCGTGGCTCATCGGCGCCGCATGGATCAGACAATCGCCGGGAACCGTCGGATCGACCTCGGCGAGATAGGCGAAGGTCATGGTGGCGAGATTGCCGTGGCTCAGCATCGCCCCCTTCGGCCGGCCCGTGGTGCCGCTCGTATAGAAGAGCCAGGCGAGATCGTCGGCGCTGCGTTCGGCGACCGCGATCGGGTCCGCCGCCGACAGCTCGCGATGCTCGGCGCCGCCGAAGGCGACGACCCGCTCGACGCAAGGCGGCGCCGCGCCGGCGACCGCCGTCTCGTGATCGGCGGAGACGAAGACGATCCGGGCGCCCGCGTTCTCGAGCGCCCAGGCGACCTCGCGTTCGTGGAGCTTCGCGTTGAGCGGCACCGCGACCGCCCCCACCCACCAGATCGCATGGAGGCAGGCGACATAGTCGGGATGGTTGGAGGCGACGATCGCCACGCGGTCGTCGCGGGCGATCCCGGCCCGCGCGAGCCCTCCGGCGAGACGGGCGGAGGTCGCGGCGAGCGCGTGGTAGGTCGCGAGGTCGCGCGTGCCGGAGGCGAGCGCGAGCACCGTTCCGTCGGTCCTGCCGGCGGCGTCGAGCCAAGCGGCGAGATTCATGCGGTACCTCGTCGGGTCAGAGATATTCGGGCCGGGCCGGGGTGAAGACGTCGAGGTTGAGGACGGCCTCGTCCCCCACCACCTCGCCCCAATGGGTCACGTCCGGGGGAATGCACAAGAGCCCGCCGGGGCCGAGCAGATGGACCTCGTCGCCGACGTGAAAGCGGATCTGCCCGGCCATGATGTAGGCGATCTGCTCGTTGGGATGGGAATGGGGGCGCGGCTCGTGGCCGGGCTGGAGCCGGTGGAGCGCCATCGTCGCGCCGGCGCCGCCGAAGGACTTGCGCTCGACGCCGGGCCGAACCTCGGTCCAGGGGATGGTGCTCCAGTCGATCGTCGGAAAGGTCATGGACGTCACTCCTCGAGAGTTCGGGCTCACTTGGCCACGCCGAAGATGCCGGCGGGGCGGAAGAACAGGAAGACCAGCAGCACCGAGAGCGCCGCCGCGCTCTTCAGCCCCGATCCCAGCGACAGGATCGCCACCGACTGGACGACGCCGAGCATCAACCCGCCGAGGAAGGCGCCGAAGGGCCGGCCGAAGCCGCCGATGATCGCGGCGATGAAGCCGGAGATGGCGAAGGGCACGCCGACGTTGAAGGCGGTGTACTGCGTCGGCGTCAGCAGGATCCCCGCCACGGCGCCGAGCCCCGCCGAGAGCGCGAAGGCGAGCGCCAGCATCCGCGACACCGGGATCGCCTGGAGCAGCGCCGCCTCGCGGTCGATGGCGCAGGCGCGCATCGCCTTGCCGGTCAGCGTCGACTTGAAGAACACCGCGAGCCCCGCGACGATGGCGAGCGAGCCCGCCACGATCCACAGCGTCTGATAGGAGAGCGCCACCGCGCCGAGCTTCAGCGGCGGCAGATCGGTGAAGACCGGCAGCGTCTTCGGTTGATCGTCGACCAGCAGGAAGGTCAGCCGCTCGATCACGATCTGGGCGGCGAGCGTCGCCAGGATCATGACGAAGACCGGCGCCTTGCGCCGCCACAAGGGCCGCACCACGATCCGCTCGAGCACGACCCCGAGCACCGCCACCGCGACCACCGCGAAGAGCGCCGCCGCCCAATAGGGCAGATGCCAGGTCTTCAGACCCACGTGGGTCAACATGCCGCCGAGCATCACGAAGGCGCCCTGCGCGAAATTGACGATGCCGGATGCGTTGTAGATGACGCAGAAGCCGATGCCGATCAGGCCGTAGACACAGCCGATCGCCAGTCCCGACACGAGGCTCTGCATCAGAAGATCGCCGCTCATGCCCCTCTCCCCTCAACCCAGATAGGCCGCGATCACGGCCGGATCGGCCTTGACCTCGGCGGGCGTGCCTTGCGCGATCTTGCGCCCGAAATCGACGACGACCACTTGGTCGGCGGTGTTCATGACGAGTTGCATGTCGTGCTCGATGAGGAGGACCGAGGTCCCCTCCGCCGCCACCGCGCGGATCAACGAGGAGAGACGCGCGCTCTCCTCCGCGTCGAGGCCGGCCGCCGGCTCGTCGAGGAGCAGGAGCCGCGGCTCGGCGGCGAGCGCGCGGGCGACCTCGAGCAGACGCCGGCGCCCGTAGGAGAGCGTGTCGGCGCGCCGGTCGGCGACCGCGCCGAGACCGACCCGATCGAGCAGCGCCCGCGCCTTCTCGTCGACGCGCCGCTCCATCGCCCGGGTCGCCGGGGTGCGAAGCAGCGCGGCGAGAAGCCCGCCCCGGCTCTTCAGATGCGCGCCGACGGCGACGTTCTCCACCGCCGTCAGATCGGCGAAGAGCTTGACCAGCTGGAAGGTCCTGACGAGGCCGCGCGCCGCCCGCTTCTCCGGGGCGAGACGAGTGACGTCCTCGCCCTCGAACAGGACCCGCCCCGAGGTCGGCTCGAGCGCGCCCGAGATGAGATTGAAGAGCGTGGTCTTGCCGGCCCCGTTCGGGCCGATGACCGCCGTGACGCCGGTCGTCGGCACCTCGAACGAGACGCCGTCGACGGCGACCAGCCCGCCGAAACGCTTGGTGGCATTCTCCACGGTGAGCCGGGCGGTCATGGCGCATCCTTCCGGAAGAGCTGGGCGAGGCCGGCGAGGCCCCGCGGCGCATAGACGAGGATCGCGATCAGGGCGGCGCCATAGGCGAGATCCTGATAGTCGCGGAAGCCGCGGAAGGTCTCCGGCAGCATCGAGACCAGCAGCGCGCCGGCGAGCGGCCCGACCACCGTGCCGATGCCTCCGACGTAGAGCATCGTGAAGGCGAGGATCACCATGTGGAGGCCGAAGACCTCGGGGCTGACGTAGCCGACGACATGGACGAAGAGCGATCCGGCGATCGAGGCATAGCCGGCCGAGATCAGAAAGGAGGCGAGCTTGTAGGCGGCGACGTCGATGCCGAGCGCCCGCGCCGCCTCCTCCGAGCCGGCGATCGCCGCCAGCGCCCGCCCGAACCGCGAGCGCCGGATGCGCGCCACGCACCAGGCGCCGAGCGCCGCCGTCAAGGTCAGGACCACCAGGATCTGCCGGTCCGACACCGCCTCGAAACGGCCGATGCCGAGCGAGGGAATGCCGGAAATGCCCATGTAGCCCTGGGTGACGCCGGTCCACTGGACCGCGATCTCATAGGTGATGAGGCCGATCGCCAGCGTCCCCATCGACAGATAGTGCCCCTTGAGCCGCAGCGTCGGCCAGCCGATCACGGCGGCGAGCGCCAGTGCCCCGGCGAGCCCGGCCGCCATCGCCGCGATCGGCGACCAGTCGTAGGCCGTGGTCAGCACCGCCGAGGTGTAGCCGCCGATCGCCGCGAAGGCGTTGTGGCCGAACGAGACCTGCGCCGTCAGGCCCATGAAGACGTTGAGGCCGGACACGAACAGCGCGTAGATCAGCGCGAAGGCGACCACGGTGGAGATGTATCCGCCGACCACCAGCGCCGTCCCGATCAGGGCCACCACGACGAGCCAAGGGGCGAACCCGAGGATCGCGCCGAGGCCGCGCGGAACGGGGGCGAATGCCTTTCCGATCGCCTCAGGCGAAATAGTATCGGGCGAGTTCGTCATGCGTCTTGACCTCACGAGGGTCGATCACCGCGACGGTGCGACCGAGGGAGAGGAGATGGACCCGGCGGGCGAGCTCGAGCGCCAGCGGCGCCTTCTGTTCGACGAGGACGACCGAAAGGCCCTCGGCATTGAGCCGCCGCAGCGTTTCCAGGATCTCGACCGTGACCCGGGGCGCGAGCCCGAGCGAGGGTTCGTCGAGCAGCAGCACCTTGGGGTCCGCCATCATGGCGCGGCCCACCGCGACCATCTGCTGCTCGCCGCCCGACATCGATCCCGCCGGCTGATGCAGTCGTTCCTTCAGCCGGGGGAAGAGGTCGAACACGCGCTCGTAGCGGCGCGCGACCTCCTCGCCGTTGCGCACCCGGTAGGCCCCGAGCCGCAGGTTCTCCATCACCGTCATCGGCCCGAAGATCCCGCGCCCCTCCGGCACCAGGACGATGCCGCGCGCCGCCACCGCCACCGGATCGCCGCGCGGCAGGGGCTCGCCCTCGCAGAGCACCTCGCCGCGGGTCTTGGTGAGACCGACGATCGAGCGCAGCAGCGTCGACTTGCCCGCGCCGTTGGGGCCGAGGATCGCGACGAGTTCGCCGCGATCCAACCGGAGATCGGTCGGGGAGAGTGCCTCGACGTGGCCGTAGGAGGCCGCGAGACCACGCACTTCGAGGATCGGTTCCGACCGGGATCCTTGCGTCATTTCACGATCTCGACCTTGCCGTTCCGGATCGTGGCGAGCAGCAGCGGGTTCTTGGTGATGCCCTGGTGCTGTTCGGGACCGAAGTCGTAGACGCCGGTGGTGCCCTGCCAGCCGGTGATGCCCTCGATCGCGTCGCGCACCGCCGGACCCTGGAAGGACTTGGCCTTCTCGATCGCCGCGACCGTCAGCATGACGCCGTCCCAGCCGCGCGACGCCCAGTTGGGATCGCGATCGCCGTACTTCGCCCGCCACGGCGCGAGGAACTTGCCGATCTCGGTCTTGAGCGGCCCGTCCGCCAACTGGTCGGAGACCTGCGACGGCGAGGCGACGAAGAAGAACTGGTCGCCCAGCACCTCGGCGACCGGACGGAACACCGCGAGATCCTCGAGGCTGGTGAGGAGCAGCATCTTCGAGCCGAGCTGCTTCAGGTTCTTGGCCGCCGTCAGCGTGGTGCCGCCGAGACCGATCTTGATCACCGCGCCGGCGCCCGCCGCCTGCATCTTGCCGAGCTGGACGGAGAGATCGGCGTCGTCCTGCTTGTAGGCCTCGACCGCGACCACCTCGAGCCCGTATTCGGCCGCGACCTTCTCCGCGACGCCCTTCTGCAGGAGCGCGTAGGGGGTCGGGTCGTGGAGCACCGCGACCTTGCGGATGTCGGTCTTCTCCTTGAGATATTCGAAGCGCTTGCGCACCTCGAACCCGGCCGGCGGCAGGGTCGAATAGGCCCATTTCACCTGCGCCGGCTGCTGCGGCAGGATCGAGCAGAGCACCATCGGCCGTTCCGCCTTCACCACCAGCGGCGCGGCGGCGAAGTTGCCGGCCGAGACGCAGCCGGAGACGAAGACGTCGACCTCGTCGGAGGAGATCATCTTCTTGTAGACGGTCACCGCCTCCTGTGGCTCGGACCGATTGTCCTCCACGAAGACCTTGATCTTGCGGCCCATGACGCCGCCCTTGGCGTTGATCGCCTCGGCCGCGACCTCGACGCCGTCGCGCCAGGCACGGTCGACGGTGGCGGCATAGCCGGTGAGGCCGGCGGAGATGCCGATCTTGTAGACGTCTTCGGCCGCGGCCGCGCCGGAAACGGCGGTGAGCGCGAGAGCGGCGAGTGCGATGGTCGACTTGGCCTTCACGGTTGTTTCCTCCGATGGGTCTGGTTCTTTTTGGATTCCGTCTTCCGTCGATGTGTCGCGTCGAGGCCCGCTCACGCGGAGGCGCCGAAGCCGCCGCCGCCGGGGGTCTCGAGCAGAACCCGGTCGCCGGGGTTCATCTGCAGCTTCTTGGCCTGGGAAACCGGCTCGCCGTTGACGAGGAAGCGCCCGGCCGCCCCGCCGCTGCCGCCGCCGAGCCCCTCCGGCCCCGCCTCGAGGCGGCTCGGCACCGCATTGAGGAGCCAGGGCTCGTCGGTCAGCAGATGGAAGCCGATGGTCTGGCCGTCGCCGCCCGGCATGCGGCCCTCGCCGCCGGAGCCGCGCCGCAGCTCCTTGCGATCGAACACGATCGGCATCGCCGCCTCGAGGATCTCCACCGGCACCGCCGCGACACCCGTCGGGTAGCAGGTGGCGCTCGGCCCGGGCTTCTCGGCGCGCGCGCCCATGCCGCCCGAATAGTTGAACATCGAGGAGGTGAAGGCGCGTCCGTCCGCCCGCTTGCCCTGGACCTGGATGGTCCAGACCGCGCCGGAGCCTTCCGCCACCACCCGGTCGGGGATCACCTGATGGAGCGCCTTGAGGATCGGCATCGGCACGTACATGCCGACGACGTGACGCGCGTTGACCGGGGCCGGATAGGCGCAGTTGACGATCGAGCCCTTCGGCGCCCGCACCTCGATCGGCGCCAGCGACCCGGTGTTGTTGGGCAGATCCGGATTGAGGCAGGAGCGGACCGCGAAGGTCGAATAGGCGTGGGTGTAGTTGAGCACCACGTTGATGCCGGTCGAGGTCTGCTTCGAGGAGCCTTCGAAGTCGATGACGATGTGACCGATCTCCGCGTCGATCGTGACCGCCGTCTTCAGCGTGATGACCTCGCCGCCGGGCACGTCGAACTGGCTCTCGCCGTGATAGGTGCCGGGCTTCAGCTTGCGGATGGCGGCGCGGGTCGCCTCCTCCGAGCGGCGCAGGATCTCGTCGGCGAGCGCCTCGAGATCGTCGAGACCGTGGCGCGCGAGCAGCGTGACGAGATGTTCCGACGCCACCCGTCCTGCCGAGACCTGCGCGGCGAGATCGCCGAAGACCGCGTCGGGCGTACGCACGTTGGAGCGGATGATCTCGTGCAGCACCTCGTTCGGCACGTCGCGCTCGTAGAGCTTGAGCGGCGGGATCCACAGCCCCTCTTCATGGACGTCGCGGGCGCCGGCGCCGATGCCGTAGCCGCCGATGTCGGTGTGATGGATCGTCGAGCCGACCCACCCGATGAGGGTCGCGCCGTTGAAGATCGGCGTCAGCGTGGTGATGTCGAAGAAATGGCCGGCCGAGAGCCAGGGATCGTTGGTGATCAGCACGTCGCCGGGATCGACCCGGTCGACGAAGAGGCCGGCGAGATGCTTGCCGGCGAAGGCGAGCGAGTTGATGTGGCCGGGCGTGCCGGTGTTGGCCTGCGCCACCATGCGGCCGCGCCGGTCGAAGAGCGCGTAGGCGAGATCGCCGGCCTCACGGACGATCGGCGAGAAGGCGATGCGCTGCAACGCCTTCGCCCGTTCGGACACCATGCCGATCAGGTTGGACCAGAGGATTTCGAGTTCGACGGCGTCGATGGAGGAAAGATCACGGGTCATGGTTCGCCTCAGCCCTTGGTGACGACGATGCAGCCGACGGGGTCGATGGAGGCGGTCCAGCCGGGGGGGACCGCGGTGGTGGTCTCGCGTTCCTCGATCACGGCGGGACCGGCGACGGTCTGGCCGACCGCGAGATCGGAACGGCGCCAGACGTCGAGCGGCTGGTCGTCGGCCCAGGCGTGGACGATCCGCCGGCCCTTCGGCCGGCCCGGCGCCACGGCCGGACGGCCGGCGGCGTGGAAGCGGATCTGCGGCCCCTCGACGACGACGCGCCAGGTCACGATCTCGACCGGCACATGGGACGGATTGACCCCGTAGAGGACGCGGTATTCCCGCTCGAAGGCCTCCGCCAGCAGGCGCACGTCGCGCGTCGCGCGCGGATCGGCGGCGAAGGTCACGGTGACCTCGTTCTGCTGACCGGAATAACGCATGTCCGCGCCGATCTTCACCCGGACGTCGGCCTCCGCGCAGCCGGCCTCGCCGAGCGCGGCGCGGCCCTCCTGTTCGAGGGCGCCGAGAATGTCGTCGATGCGCGCCCAGTCGACGGTGTCGAGACGGACGAGATCGGAGCGCACCAGATCGAGCCGGACCGGCGTCACCAGCGTTCCGAAGGCGGAGAGCACGCTCGACTGCGGCGGCACGATCACCGACGACGACTGCAGCAGTTCGGCGACGCCGCAGGCATGGAGCGCCCCCGCGCCCCCGAAGGCGAAGAGCGGCAACCCGCGATAGTCGACGCCGCGATCGGTCGCATGCGAGCGCGCCGCATTGGCCATCGCCTCGGTGACGACGCGGTAGATGCCGCGCGCCGCCTGGACGGCGGTGATGCCGAGTTCGGCACCGAGACGGCCGAGCGCCGCCTCGGTCGCGGCGAGGTCGAGCTTCATCTCGCCGCCGAGGAAGTTGTCGGCGTCGATCAGCCCGAGCAGGAGATCGGCGTCGGTGACCGTCGCCGACGTCCCGCCGCGCCCGTAGCAGGCCGGGCCCGGGTTCGATCCGGCGCTGTCCGGCCCGACCTTGAGGAGGCCGAGATCGTCGACCCGCGCGATCGAACCACCACCCGCGCCGATCTCGATCAGATCGATTGAAGGCACGGTCACGGGAAGACCGCTCCCTTCCTTGAAGCGATAGCGCCGATCGACCTCGAAGAGGCCGGTGACCAGCGGCGTCCGGTTCTCGATCAGGCAGGCCTTGGCGGTGGTGCCGCCCATGTCGAAGGACATCAGCCGGTCGAGCCCCAGCACCTCGGCGTAGTGGCAGGCGGCGAGCACGCCGGCGGCCGGGCCGGATTCGATCATCCGCACCGGGTTGCGCCCGGCCGTCTCGGCGCCGACGACGCCGCCGGAGGAGAGCATGATGAGCGCGGTCTGGCCGATGCCCTCGCCGGCGAGGCGCTGCGACAGGCGCTTCAGATAGGGCAGCGAGATCGGCATGGCATAGGCGTTGACGGTCGTCGTCGAGGCCCGCTGATATTCGCGGATCTGCGGCGCCACGTCGGCCGAATGGCAGACGAAGACCCCCGGAAGCCGCCGCGCCAGACCTTCCGCCACCATCGCCTCGTTGGCCGGATTGGCGAAGGAATTGAGGAAGCAGACCGCGACCGCCTGGATGCCGGCCGCCTTCAGCTCGGCCGCCAGCGCCTCGATGTCCTCCTCCGAGGGCGCGCGCAGGACGGTGCCGTCGGCGAGCGTGCGCTCGGGAAACCCGAAGGTCGTCTCCGGCGCGACCAGCGGCTCCGGGAATTCGATCTGCGGATCGTACATGTCGTAGCGATGCTCGTTGCGAATGACGAGCACGTCGCGGAAGCCTTCGGTGACGACCAGCGCGGTCGGCGCGCCCTTGCGCTCGATCAGCGCGTTGGTGACGACGGTGGTCGCGTGGACGACGACGCCGTCGACGTCGCGCGCAGTGATCCCGGCCTTGGCCAGCACCGCGTCGACGCCGGTGAAGAAGCCCTCGAGCAGGTCGTGATGGGTGGTGAGCGTCTTGTCGACGGTCAGCGTGCCGTCGGAATTGCGCAGGACGATGTCGGTGAAGGTGCCGCCGATGTCGACGGCGAGGGAATGACTCATGGGGTCGGTCTCCAACCCAGGCTCCGCGACACCTCTTCCGCAGCGGCGAGGACGTCGTGGATCTGGCTTTCCAGCGGGGGGGACGGGATGAACTGCGTGGCTCCGACGATCGCGAGGGAGCCGACCTGACGCCCGCGGTGATCGAAGATCGGCGCGGCGAGGGCATTGACGGATATGATGATTTCATCGGGGGCACTGGCCCAGCCGCGACGCTTCACCTCGGCCAGTTCCGCCCTGAGGGCGTCCGGATCGACGATCGTGTGCGGGGTCCAGGGCTTGAGCGGCTCGGCGAGCAGGCGCTCGCGCTCGGCGTTGTCGGTGAAGGCGAGCCAGACGCGCCCATGGGCGGAGGCGTGGAAGTCGAGCCGCGTGCCGGCGCGCGTCCCGAACTCGATGACGGTGCGTCCCTGGATGAGTTCCAGGACGACCAGCTGGCCGTCGATCCGGCCGCACAGGGTCACCGCCTGCGAGGTCCGGTCACGCAGCCGGACCATCGTGTCGCGGGCCGCCGGCACCACGTCGAAGCGCGACCGGATGGCCTCGCCCCAGACCAGGAGCTTGACCGCGGGCTCGTAGCGCCCACTGTCGCGATCCTGGCTGACCAACCCGTGCGCCGACAGCGTCACGAGGTGGCGCAGGATCGTCGCCTTCGACGCGTTCAGCGTCTTGGCGATCGACGCCAGGCTCTGGGGCGAGCCTTCGGCGACGAGAAACTCGAGCGCACGCAGAGCGAGGTCGAGCGTACTCGTTCCCGCCGTCATCTTGACCGGCGCAGACGATCGTTCCGTCATCGAGCGTTTCCATGTTGCGTTTCATTTATTGAAACGCTATTTTGTTTTATGAAACGAGATTAGCGACGCGTCGGTGCTTGTCAAGAGCTCGAACGCACCCATCGACATCGCGATCACCGGCGATGAGATCGATTGAAACGGTCGGCACGGAGCCGTTTCGCGCTTGCGAAAGCGAAAAATCCCCCGATTCCGCGACTGAAACGGCCGATCGGGCGATCGCCGCCCCTCGCCTGCCCCCGCCTCGTCTCGCCGTCGCGAAACGACGAACGCCGGCCGGAGGGGACGATCCCTCCGGCCGGCGCCGGGAACCTTCGGACGTCGGATCGGCGGAAACCTCAGAACGGACGTTCGGTCCCGCAGATCGTCGCCCGGTGCATCACGCGGGTGTAGGCGACGTCGTCATAAGGCGTCGCCTTGTGCATGGTGCAGCGGTTGTCCCAGATGATCACGTCGCCCTGCCGCCAGACGTGGCGATGGGAGAACGCCTCCGACGTCGCATGGCGATTGAGACGGGCGAGCAGCGCCGCGCTCTCCTCCGGCTCGAGCCCGACCACTTCCTTGACCACGTCCTCGCCGACGTAGAGCGACAGCCGGCCGGTCTCCGGATGGGTGCGCACCAGGGGATGCACCACGTCCGGCGTCGCCGCGCGCTGCTCCTCGGTGAGCGGGGTGCGATCGGCGAAGGCCTTGGCGTAATAGCCGGAATAGGAATGGACGCACTTCAGCGGCCGGATCTTCGCCTTGGTCTCCGCGTCTAGCGCCTCCCAGGCCGCCTCCATCGAGGAGAACAGCGTGTCGGCGCCGACCGGCGGCACCTCGCGCGCGTAGAGCACCGAGCCGAGACAGGGCACCTCGAGATAGGAGAGGTCGGAGTGCCAGTTCCAGCCCTCCTTGTGATTGCCGATCGGCTTGCCCGCTTCCTTCTTGTTGGAGAGGACGTAGAGCTCGGGATAGGGCGTCGTCAGGAACTGCTTCAGGACATGGATCTGCAACTGCCCGAAGCGGCGGGCGAAGGCGACGTGCTCGGCCTCGCTCAGGTTCTGGCCGCGAATGGCGATCAACGAATGCTCGTTGAGAAGCCGCCGGATCTCCGCGAAGGTCGCCTCGTCGAGCGGCTGCGAAAGGTCGATGCCGGCGATCTCCACCCCGATCTTCGGGGAAAGCGGCGTCACGTCCATCGGTCTTGCTCCTGTGAGATAGAGAGGGGGAACGCGGCCTTCCGCCGCCCCCCCGGGGTGAGAGGAAACGGGGATCCGGCGCTCAGTCGCGCCAGCCCGGAGCGGTGGCGTCGAGGAGGCGGACGAAGCCCGGCCATTCCCGCGAGCCCGGCCAGCGGATGTCGCCCTTCAGTTCGGTGAACTGGCGGGCGGTGTGCTCGCACACCTCCGGCGGCGGTAGATGGAGCCCGGCCGACCCGCCCGGCGTCGCCGCCGAGGCGGCGAGCTGGATGCGGGCGGCGCGCTCGAAGTAATAGGCGAGCATGAAGGCCTCCGGCACCGTGCGCCCGACGGTCAAGAGACCGTGGTTGCGCAGGAGCAGCGCCCGCTTTTCCCCGAGATTGGCGGCGAGCCGTCCCTGTTCGCCGAGGTCGAGCACCACGCCCTCGTAGTCGTGGAAGCCGATCCGGTCGTAGAAGTGCATCGAGAACTGGCTGACCGGCAGCAATCCCTCCGGCAGGGCGGAGACCGCGGTCGCCGCGTCGGAATGGGTGTGCAGCACGCAATGCGCGTCGACCCGCGCCTTGTGGACGGCGGCGTGGATGACGAAACCGGCGCGATTGACCTCGCCCTCGCCGGAGATGCGATTGCCGTCCACGTCGATCTTGACGAGCGACGACGCGGTGATCTCGCGGAAGAACATCCCATAGGGATTGATGAGGAAATGCTCGTCCTCACCGGGAACCCGCATGGAGATGTGGTTGTAGATGAGGTCGTCCATGCCGAAATGGGCGACGAGGCGATAGGCGGCGGCGAGCTGGAGGCGCGCCTCCGCCTCGTCGCGGGGCTGCTCCACGTTCGCCTGGGCGAGGATGGTCATCGGGATCCTGTCCTTGTCTCGGCCGGTCGCGGCCGTTCATTTCCACCAGACGAGACGGCGGTCGATCCACACCAGCGCCCCGTAGAGCGCCATGCTGGCGAGCGAGGAGACCGCGATCGCCGCCCACACCTCGCGGAAGCCGATCTGTTGCGTCGCCTGGAAGATGATCCAGCCGATGCCCATGTAGGCGCCGAGCATCTCGGTCACGATCGCCACGATCATCGCCCGGACGATGCCGACGCGCAGAGCCACCACGAGCGAGGGCATCGCCGCGGGAAGCCGCAGCTTCCACATGATCGTCGCCCGCCCCGCGCCGAAGCTGCGCATCAGATCGATCGCCCCCTGCTCCGGCTTCTTCAGGCCGTGCAACATGTTGAGCAGCACGACGAAGCCGACGGCGAGCGTCACCATCGTCACCTTCGAGGCCGAGCCGATGCCGAGCCAGATCAGCGCCAGCGGCGTATAGGCGACGACCGGCACCGAATTGATCGCGACGAGGAGCGGCAGCATCGCCTTCTCGAGCGGCGGCGCCGACACCAGGATCATGGCGATCACCAGCCCCGCCGCGATCCCGAGCGCGAAGCCGCCGAGCGCCTCGGCGAGCGTCACCGCGAGCGCGAGCGAGAGCGACCCCGCCTCCGTCCAGATCGTCGCGGCCATGGCGCTCGGCGCCGGCAGCACGAACTCCGGAATGGCGAAGAGATGGACCGCGATCTCCCAACCGAGGAGGAAGACGGCGAGGCCGGCGAGCGGCGCCAGGGCCGGAATCTTGCGGATCACGCGTCGCTCCTCCACCAGACGAGACGGCGTTCGACGAAGGCGACGGCCCCGTAGAGCCCCGCGCCGACCACGCCGCAACACAGGATGATCAGCCACAGCCGCACCACCGCCTCGGTGTACATGGCCTGGATCAGCATCACGCCGAGGCCGACGGTGTCGCCGAACCACTCCCCGACGATGGCGCCGATGAGCCCGAGCGAGATGCCGAGCCGCAGCGCCACCGCGATCGTCGGCAGCGCCGACGGCAGCCGCAGCCGCCAGAAGATCGCCGCCGGCCCAGCGCCGAAGGAGCGCATCAGCGCCACCTTCTGCGGATCGCAGGCGAGGATCCCGGCGTGGGTGTTCACGGTGACGGGAAAGAAGGTGAGATAGAAGGCGATCACCACCTTGGCGAAGATCGTGTTGCCGAACCAGATGATGACGATGGCGCCGAAGGCGACGACCGGCACCGTCTGCGACACCACGAAGAGCGGGAAGACCGCCCGCTCCAGCGGCCGCACCAGCGCGAAGAGCACGCCGCAGGCGATGCCGAACACCGCCCCGGCCGAAAAGCCGAGGAGCGTCTCCGTCACCGTGCGCACGATCCCGTCGAGGACGATGGTGCGGATCCGCCACCCTTCCGCCAGCACGTCGCTGAGCGGCGGGAAGTAGTAGGGCGAAATCTTGAAGACCCGCGGCGAGAGCTCCCACAGCGCCGCCGCCACCAGGATCATCACGATCGGCAGACAGACGGAGCCGCAGCCGCGGCCGGTGAGGCGTGTGATCCCCCTCATGAGCCGACCCGGCGCGCGTCGGCGCGCGCCGCCTCGAACGACTTGAGGCTCTCCTCCTCGACCGCGCCGAGGAGGCGCCGCTTGATCGCCATGAACTCCGGCGAGGTCACGATCGAGGCGTCGCGCGGACGCGGCAGGTCGATCGTTTCGGAACATTTGATGGTGCCCGGCCGCGCGCTCATCACCACGACGCGATCGCCGAGGAAGATCGCCTCGTCGATGTCGTGGGTGATGAAGAGCACCGTCCGGCGATGCTCGGCCCACACGTCGAGCAGCCAGCGCTGCATCATGGCGCGGGTCAGCGCGTCGAGCGCGCCGAAGGGCTCGTCGAGCAGAATGAGCTCGCGCTCGAACAGGAAGGTGCGCATCAGCGCCACGCGCTGGCGCATGCCGCCCGAGAGCTGATGAGGATAGTGGTCGCCGAAGCCGGCGAGGCCGAAGTCCGGCAGCATCGCCCGCGCCCGCTCGCGCGCCTGACGAACCGGCACCCCTTCCACCTCGAGCGCCAGAATGGCGTTGTCGACCACCGTGCGCCAGGGAAAGAGCAGATCCTTCTGCGGCATGAAGGCGACCTTGCCGAGCAGCTCGCCGTCCTGCTGGACGCGGCCGCGCATCAGGATCGAGCCGTCGTCGTCGCAGGGTTCCAACCCGCCGATCATGTTGAAGAGCGTGGACTTGCCGCACCCCGACGGCCCGATCAGAGTGATGAACTCGCCGGGGCGGATCTTCAGATCGACACCGGACACGGCGACCACCTCGGACGGCGTGCCCGCCCCGAAGCGCTTCCAGACGTTGACGAGTTCGATGACGGGCAGATCCTGGCCGTCGTCGGACGTTGCGGGGCTCGTTCCCATTCCCGAGATGCTCCTCGATTCCGTTGCAGGTCCGATCGGCCGGCGCGAACGCCGACCGATCCTCTCGCGTCCGTCTCAGAGCTTCTTGAGACTGTCCGGCGCGGCCTTCCAGAAGCGGTCGTCGAAGGCGGCATGGACGTCCGGCACCTTGGTGAGGACGCCGGCGTCCTTGAGGAGCTGGGCGAGCTTCTCGATCTTGGGATATTCGATGGCGAGGAGGCCCGGCGCGCCCGGCGGCAGCATCAGCTCGCGCAGCACCTTCATCTGTGCCGCCTGATGGGCGCGATCGAGGCTCGGATCGACCTTCATGACGATGTCGACCGCCTCGTCGGGATTGCGCAGCGCGTACTGCCAGCCCTTGAGCGTCGCCTCGAGGAAGTTCTGGACGAGCTGCGGCTTGCCCTCGGCGATCGCCTTGGTGGTCACCAGCGTGTCGCGCGGCACCGAGATGCCGTAGTCGTCGGCGCGGAAGACCTTGAGATCGGTCAGACCCTTGGCGACCAGCGTCTGATATTCGTTGTAGAGCGTGGCGGTGGCGACGTCGACCTGACCGTCGACGAACGGGTTCATCGTCGCCGACTGCGGCACCAGGGTGAAGTCCTTCTCGCCGATGCCGACGGAGGCGAGCATCGCCTTCAGCGTGTGCTGGGCGCCGGTGAACCAGGTCGAGACCTTCTTGCCGCGGAAGTCCTCGAGCTTGGTGATGCCGGAGGAGGCCTTGGCGACGAAGACGTAGGGCGTGGTCAGATGAGTCACGCCGAAGGCGACCAGCGGCAGGCCCTTGTCGGCGGCGGCGAGCTGGCTCTCCGCGCCGCCGGTGAGGCCGAACGTGTCGGCGCCGGAGGCGACCAGCGCGTCGGCATTGAGGTTCGGGCCACCGGGATTGATGGTGAGATCGATGCCGACGGCGTCGTAATAGCCCTTGGCCTTGGCCACGTAGAAGCCGGCGAACTGGGTCTGGGTCAGCCACTTCAGGCGCAGCGACACCTTCTCGGCCGCCGCCGCCCCACCCGTCGTGCCGGCGAGGGCGACGACGCCGAGGCCGGCGGCCGTCGCCGCGACCATGGCGAGCCGCCCCATGCGGGCGAGGACGGTGCGACGGTCGATCGGGGAGCGGTGCTTGGATTGCGGGAATTGCATCGGTCTGCCTCCTCGAAGTCCGGGCTCGGCCACCTCGTCGCATCCTGCTGCGAGATGAACTCCGGTACACAAAATTTGCAATCGTGTATATGCAGGCGCCGTGCCATCAGGAATTTCTCGTATGTCACCGCCGCGCGCCGGCCCGTCGACCCACCACGACTCATCGATCAAACTATTGAAATAAATAGATTTATGAGACCTCGACCGAGACCTCACGCCCCGGCCCGGTCGGCGCTTTCGCGCCCTTCGAACGACTGCGAACGCCTCGCACTCTCCTGCCCATCATCGCGCCAAATGCGCGTCGGACGATCGTAGTTTGATCGATTCATGGGCAGAACCACCCTTCATCCCCGGAAGACACCCTGATTTTCCCCGGAAGCGACATTGCGGCGATTCTTGCATATGATATGGCGTAGCTTGTATCCAAAGCCGGAAGGGGAGATCGTCATGTCCGAGGCCGAGACCGCCGTCGAGACAGCCGCGTCGGAACCCCGGGCGACCTACCGCACCATCGCGGAGAGCCGCCCGGAGGACTACGTCATCCAGAACCTCTATCAGAAGGGCCTGCACGACGGCGTCGCCGACCTCTATCTGAGCTTCCTGCGCAGCCTCGAGAGCCCGCATCTCGGCTTTCCCGTCGATCGGCTCGAACATTCGCTCCAGACCGCGACCCGCGCCTTCCGCGACGGCTGCGACGAGGAATACGTCTTCACCGCCCTCTTCCACGACGTCGGCGAGGCGGTCGCCCCGGCCAATCACCCCGAGGCCGGCGGCGCGCTGCTGCGCCCCTACGTCTCGGACGAAAATTATTGGCTGGTGCGCAACCACGGCGTCTTTCAGGGCTATTATTACTACCATTTCATCGGCCGCGACCGGCACCTGCGCGAGCACTGGCGCGGCCATCCGAACTTCGAGAAGACCGCCCTCTTCTGCGAGAAATACGATCAGACCTCGTTCGACCGCGACTACGATTCGATGCCGCTCGAGGCCTTCGAGCCGATGGTGCGGCGGATTTTGTCGCAGCCCCCGAGGTTCCGGTTCGAATGAGACGACGACGGCCGGCCGAAATCGGGCCGCGCCGTGAACGAAGGCACGACGGGAGAAGACCATGAGGCAGCCCAGACGTACGGGATCGGAAACGCGCGCGGCCGATCTGCGCCATACCCTCGAGGCGGCGATCTTCGCCGGAACACTGCGCCCCGGCACCCGCCTCGACGAGGTGGAACTGGCCGAACGTTTCGGCGTCTCGCGCACCCCGGTGCGCGAGGCGCTCCAGTCGCTCGCCGCCTCCGGCCTCGTCGACATCCGCGCCCGGCAGGGGGCGCACGTCGCCTCGGTCTCGCTGCCGATGCTGCTCGAGATGTTCCAGGTGATGGCCGAACTCGAGGGGCTCTGCGCCAATCTCGCCGCCCGCCGCGCCCGCCCCGAGCAGCGTCGAAAGCTCGAAGAGACCCATCGCCATCTCGTCGACGTCGACAAGGAGAACGATCCGGTCAAGTTCTACGAGGCGAACCGGCAGTTTCACGAGGCGCTCTACGAAGCCTCGAACTCGGAATTCATCGCCGAGCAGACGCTTCTCCTGCGCAATCGCGTCTCCCCCTATCGCCGTTACATCACCTTCCAGCCCGGACGGATGATCGCGACGATCGAGGAACACGAGGCCGTGCTCGCCGCCGTGCTCGCCGCCGACCCCGTCGCCGCCCAGCGCGCGATGCGCGATCACGTCAATCTCCTCGGCGACAATCTGACCGATTTCATCGCCTCCATCCCCCCCGAGGCCCTGACGCCCCCCGGCGAACGCTCCGCCGCCGCGCGCCGCACCGCCCGCATCCTCGAGGCGGCGAACGAGGCCCCGTGACGACGCCGACGTAGAGCCGGCGAAGGTGATTGACAATGACGACTGTGTATGCAGAAATTTGAATCGTGCATAATTTGATGCGGCGGATCGAGGCGCTCATGCCCCCATCGACCGACCCATCGTCCGTTTCGTTGGAGAATCATCGATGGATCTGAAGCTCGCAGGACGGCGCGTCCTCATTACCGGCGCCTCCCAGGGGATCGGCGAGGCGGCGGCCCACGCTTTCGCCGCCGAAGGCTGCCGCATCGAACTCGCCGCCCGCTCCGGCGACAAGCTCACCACCATCCGCGACCACATCGTCGCCGAGACCGGCGTCGAGGTCGGCATCCATGCCATGGACCTCGGCTCCGACGCGCAGATGCACGCGCTCGCCGACGCGGTCGGCGACGTCGACGTCCTCGTCAACAACGCCGGCAACATCCCCTCCGGCCCGATCGACGCCGTCGACGACGCCGCCTGGCGCAAGGGCTTCGACCTCAAGGTCTTCGGCTACGTCTCGCTGACCCGCATCTACTACGCCCGCATGCAGAAGCGCGGCACCGGCGTCATCATCAACGACATCGGCAATTCCGGCGAGAACTGGGACGCCAACTACATCGCCGGCTCGACCGGCAACGCCGCGCTGATGGCCTTCACCCGCGCGCTCGGCGGCGTCAGCATGGACTACGGCGTCCGCGTCCTCGGCGTGAACCCCGGCCCGGTCGAGACCGAGCGCATGGTGCGTCTGATGAAGCGCCGCGCCGTCGACCTCTTCGGCGACGAGGGCCGCTGGCGCGAGCTCTTCGACCGCTACCCGTCCGCCCGCCCCGCGACGGTGGAGGAGGTCGCCGACCTCATGGTCTTCCTCGCCTCGCCGCGCGCCGGCTACGTCAGCGGCACCATCGTCACCGTCGACGGCGGCATCGCCGCGCGCGGCTCGATCATCAAGGAAGGCGGCCTCAAGACCGTGGTGTCGGCATGAGCGACTTCGAGGAGAAGAACGCCTTCTTCGACCGGCTCGTGTCGAACCCGAACGTGCGTTGGCTCGGCCAGAACACCAACCACTTCCCCCTCCACCCGACGGTGCGCGAGGCGCTCGAGGCCTCGATCCGCGACGAGAATTTCCACGTCTATGCCCCGCCCGCCGGCGTCGAGGCGCTGCGCGAGGCGATCGTCGCCGATCTCGGCCTGCCCGGCGCGCGGGCCTTCGTCACCAACGGCGCGGTCGAGGCGCTCGCCATGATCGTGCGCGCCTTCTGCGGCCCCGGCCGCGACATGGTGACGACCGATCCCGGCTGGAAATGGCCGATCCTCTTCGCCCGCCGCGCCGGCGCGACGGTGACCGAGATCCCGATCTGGACGCCCGAGACGAACTATCGCCTGACCCCGGAGCGCCTGCGCGCCGAGGTCGGTCCGAACACGGCGGTGATCTATCTGGTCGACCCCAACAATCCGCTCGGCGTCGGCTATTCGGCCGAGGACATCGAGGCCTTCGCCGCGATCGCCCGTTCGGTCGGCGCGATCCTGATCCACGACAGCACCTATCGCGACTTCGCCGACGCCCACACCCCGGCGACCCGGGTCTATCCGGAGGGCGCGGTCACCGTCGTCTCCTTCTCCAAGTGGCTCGGCTTCGCCGGCCTGCGCCTCGGCGCCTTCGTCGCCATGCCGGAGCTGATGGAGAAGATCGCGGCGGTCTCCGACGCCCCCCTCGGCTGCTCGATGCTCGCCCAGGCGGGAGCGCTCGCCGGCCTCTCGGTCAAGGCGGAATGGATGGCCGCGATCGGCCCGCGTCAGCGCGCCAATCAGGCGATGATCGCCGAAGCGGTCGACAAGCTGCCCGGCTTCTCGATGCCGGTGCCGGAGTCCCAGGGCAATTTCGTCGTCGTCGAATGTATCGAGGCGGGCATCCGTCCCGAGGCGCTCGTCGCCGAACTCGGCGCCCACGACGTGATGATCCGCCAGGGCGCCTATCACACGCCCCGCTTCGGCCATCGCTTCGTCAAGGTGAGCACCACCGTGCCGGAGGCCTGGGTCCGCGACTTCGTCGATCTCCTGCCCGCCGCCGTCGAGCGCGCCCGCACCCGCAACGACCTCTCGTCTCTCTTCTGAGGAAGGAACCCGCCATGCCCTTCGCCACCGCCTCCGACGGCACGCGTCTCTGGGTCGAGGAGGCCGGCGTCGGTACGCCGATCGTCTTCGTTCACGAATTCGGCGGCGACCATCGGGCATGGGAACCGCAGATGAACTTCTTCGCGCGGCGCCATCGCTGCGTGACCTTCGCGGCGCGCGGCTATCCGCCGTCGGACGTGCCGAGCGCCGTCGACGCCTATTCCCAGGCGATCGCGGTGACCGACATCCTCGCCGTCATGGACCATCTCGGAATCGAGAAGGCCCATGTCGTCGGCCTGTCGATGGGCGGCTTCGCCACCGCCCATTTCGGCCTCGTCGCTCCCGAGCGCGCCCTCTCGCTCGTGATCGCCGGCGCCGGTTACGGCGCGGAGAAGCAGTTCGAGGACTATTTCCGTGGCGTCTCGCTCGACGTCGCCGACAATTTCGAGAAGAAGACCGCCCGCGTCTTCGCCGAGACCTATGCGCTCGGCGCGAGCCGCGTGCAGTTCCAGAACAAGGACCCGCGCGGCTGGCGCGCCTTCGCCGATCGCCTCGCCGAGCACTCCGACCTCGGTGCCGCCAACACCATGCGCGGCGTCCAGGCGCGCCGGCCCTCGCTCTACGACCTCGAGGCGGAGTTCGCGAAGATGCCGGTGCCGACCCTCGTCATGGTCGGCGACGAGGACGACCACTGCCTCCAGCCGGGTATCTTCCTGAAGAAGACCATCCCCGCCTGCGGTCTCGCCGTGCTGCCGAAGACCGGCCACACCCTCAACATCGAGGAGCCGGAACTCTTCAACACCCATCTGCGCGAGTTCATCGCCATGGTCGAGGCCGGCCGCTGGCTGCCGCGCGATCCCCGCGCCATCGCCAGCCAGATCATGAAGACGGAGTGACGATGGCCGCCGCGATCGCCCGCCCCTCCGACGACGCCCTCCGCCTCGCGACCGCCGTCGACGGCGATCGCCTGTGGCGGCGGATCGAGGAACTCGCCGCCTTCGGCGCCCTCCCCGGCGGTGGCGTGAACCGGCAGGCGCTCTCCGAGGCGGAGGTCGCCGCCCGTCGCCACTTCCTGGCGATCGCCGAGGCGCGCGGCCTCGCCGTCCTCGCCGACGCCGCCGGCAATCTCTTCCTCCGCCTCGAGGGGCGCGATCCGAGCCTGCCGCCGGTCCTCTCCGGATCCCATCTCGACACGCAGCCGACCGGCGGCCGCTTCGACGGCGTCTGGGGCGTGCTCGCCGCGCTCGAGGTGCTCGAGGCCTTGCGCGACCGCGACCTGCGACCGCTGCGGTCGATCGAGATGGTCGCCTGGATGAACGAGGAGGGTTCGCGTTTCGCGCCGGGCATGATGGGGTCGGAGGCCTTCGCCGGCCACCGCGACCTCGCCGAGATCCGCGCGACCGCCGACGCCACCGGCGTGACCGTCGGCGAGGCCCTCGACCGGCTCGTCGCCGCCCTGCCGCCGCTTCCCGAACGCCCGCTCGGCTTTCCCCTCGCGGCCTACGTCGAGGCGCACATCGAGCAGGGCCCCGTCCTCGAGGCGGCCGGCCGCACCATCGGCGTCGTCACCGGCATCCAGGGCAAACAGACGATGCGCGTCACCGTCACCGGCGAGGAGGCCCATGCCGGCACCCGCGCCATGGCCGAGCGCCGCGACGCGCTGATGGGCGCGTTGCGCGTCGTCGACGCCCTGGCGAAGACCGCCGCCGAGGCCGATCCGGCGATGTTCTTCACCGTCGGCCGCTTCGACGTCTCCCCGAACGCCCCCTCGGTGGTGCCCGGTCGCGTGCGCTTTTCGACCGACCTCCGCCATGCCGAGACCGAACTCCTGCGAATGGCCGGCACGCGTCAGCGCGAGCGGGCGGCGGCGGCCGCCGCGCCTTGCGCCGTCACGGTCGAACCCCTGGTCGACGCCGCCGCCTCCGTCTTCGCGGCCGACTTGCGCGCCCGCATCGCCGGAGCCGCCGCGGCCCTCGACCTCGCGGCCATGGACATCCTCTCCGCCGCCGGCCACGACGCCCGCCACATGGTCGATCTGGCGCCGAGCGCCATGATCTTCGTGCCGAGCCACGGCGGCGTCAGCCACGCCGAACACGAATGGACCGACCCCGCCGACGTCGTCGCCGGCACACGGGTTCTCGCCGCCGTCCTCTGGGACCTCGCCGAAACCGACGACCTCGCATCGACCGAAAGAGAGGGAGAGAGCGCATGACCGACACCGTGCGGCGCGTCGCCTTCGTCGCCCATTGCCTGCTCAATCAGAACGCCAAGGTCTCCGAATTCGCCCGCTGCGCCGGCGTCTTCTCGCCGCTCGTCGGCCGCCTCGTCGAACACGGCTGGGAGATCCAGCAACTGCCCTGCCCGGAGATGAGCTTCCTCGGCGTCTCCCGCTGGTGGCAGTCCCGCGAGCAATACGACACCGCCGGCTACCGCCGTCACTGCCGCGCGCTCGCGAAGAGCGTCGTCGACCTCGCCGAACTCCACATCGCCCACGACTACGACATCGTCGTGATCGGCCTCGACGGCAGCCCGTCGAGCGGCGTGCGCCTCACCTCCACCAAGCCCGAATGGGGCGGCCGTCCCGAGGGCGCGATCGCCGGCGGCAGCAGCCGCCGTCCGGGCATGGGTGTCTGGATGGAGGAATTGAAGACCGAATTCGAGGCGCGCGGTCACGCCTTCCCGCGCGCCACCGGCATCGCCATGGACGCCCAGGACTTCGACCTCGAGGCGGCGCTGGCCGATCTCGACGGCTTCCTCGACGCCGCCGACGAGACCACCACCGAGGGAGCCCGCCCGTGAGACGCGTCGATCAGAGAAGCCTCCGCGTCGTCGTGCTCCCCGACGCGCTGGTCAATCCCGGCTCCCGCCTCAACGGCGGCGACGGCGCCGGCACCCCCGATCCACTGGTCGCCGCCCTGGTCGAGGACGGCTGGGGCTTCGTCAAGATGCCCCCGCACGGGCTCCCCGCCGCGACCGCCCGGGCGATCGTCGAGACCATCGCCGGCGACCTCGTCGACTATCTGAGACACGACCACCACGTCGTGATCGTCGCCGCCGCCGACCTTCCCGGCGAAGGCGTCTGGCTCGACGAGCTCCGCGCCGCCCTCGCCCGCTGGAACACCGACCTGCCGCCGATCGCCCGCGTCGCCCGCCCGGCCGGGGCGGCGGCGATCGAGGCGGTCAGGACCGCGTGATCGGGGCGCGGCACGCCCTGCGAGCCGAGTTCGGTAGCGACGATCGCATGAGTTGTATTTCTGAAAAATAAACGCTTTGATGCACCCTCGATCAGAGGGGGACATCGATGTCGAAGAAGATCAGCGCGGTGGCGCTCGCCATCCTGCTCGCCGGATGCGTCACCGGGCAGACCACGTCGTTCCGCGCCGGCGCCGGCCAGATCGCCCTGGTACGAGACGGCCGGCCGTCGGTCGCGTCCGACAAGGCCAAGACCAGCGTGGTTCTCGTGCCCTCGGCGCGTCAGGCTCCGGTCGGGGCGCGGTCCTCGCTGGTGGTAGCGATCCAGAACCGTTCCGCGCAACCGCTCACCTTCCGCTTGGCCGGCGTCCACGCCGAGCAGAGGAGCGGCGAGGCGGACGGCCGTTCGCTGAAGGTCTTCACCTACGAGGACCTCGTCGCCGAGGAACAGGCCCGTCAGGTCGCCGCCGCCATCCTGGTCGGCGTCGCCGCCGGAGCCAATGCGGCGGCGGCCTCTCATTCGAGCCGAAACCCCTACGTCTCCGCCTGGAACCAGCACGTCGCGACCCGGGAGAACAGCGAGATGATGAGCTCGGTCGCAGCCCAGGGCAGCCTCAACCTCGCCACGCTCGAGAAGACCATCATCAAGGACAACACCCTGATGCCCGGCGAATGGTACGGCGGCGTCATGCAGATCGAGCCGCCCGCCACCTCCGGCCCGGAACAGTCCTCGGCCTATTCGCTCGACATCGAGGTCGGCGGCGAGCACCACGTGTTCGAGGTGACGCAGAACCCGATCAAGAGCTGAGGCCGCCTTCCCCACGCGCCCTCCCCGTCGCGGCGGCGGACGGGATCACGCGGCGGCGGGCTCGGGGCCGAAGACGAAGACCTCGTCGCGATCGAGGCCGATGCCGACGCGGGCGCCGACCTCGACCGGCCGGCGCGGATCGGTGTGGATGTCGACGGGCCGCTCCCATCCCTCGATCGCCAGCGTGACCATCCGTCGCTCGCCGAGGAAACGGGTGGCGAGCACCCGGGCCGCGAACACCGGCTCCTCCGCGTCGAGATCGAAGGCGTCGCGCCGGATGCAGACGAGCGCCGGCCCGTCGCCGAGCCCCGGCGCCGCGAAGGAGCCGAGCGGCGTCTCCGCCCGGCCGCCGTCGACCGTCGCCGGCACCTCCTCCAGGTCGGCGAAGAAGGCCGCGACCCAGCGATCGACCGGCGCGCGATGGACCTCTTCCGGCGTCCCCACCTGGACGATCCGCCCGGCCCGCATCAGGGCGATGCGATCGGCGACCGCGAGCGCGTCGTCGGGATCGTGGGTGACCATCATCGCCGCCGCCCCGCCGGCGCGCAGCAGCGCGGTCGTCTCGTCGCGCATGCCCCGGCGGAGGCGTTGGTCGAGATTGGAGAAGGGCTCGTCCATCAGCAGGATCGCCGGATCGGGCGCCAAGGCCCGCGCCAGCGCCACCCGCTGTTGCTCGCCGCCGGAGAGCATGTGCGGATAGGCACGGCCGCGATCGGCGAGCCCGACCCGAGAAAGGAGATCGGAGACGATCGCCTCGATCCCGCCCCGCGCCCGCCCGGCGAGGCCGAAGCCGACGTTGGTGGCGACGTCGAGATGGGGAAAGAGGGCATAATCCTGGAACATCATGCCGATGCCGCGCCGCTCCGGCGGCTCCATGACGCCCGGTCCGGCGAGCATCCGCCCGTTCATGACCACGGTTCCGGCGAGCGGCCGTTCGAGCCCGGCGGCGATCCGCAACAGCGAGGTCTTGCCGCAGCCGGACGGGCCGAGAAGGGCGACCACCTCGCCGGGGAGGATCGAGAGCGACACCCCCCGCAAGGCCCGCGTCGCGCCATAGGCGTGATGGACGTCGTCGAAGGCGAGAGCCGGAACGGATGAGGACGTCACGACGGCGCTCCTTCGGCGGCGGGGATCGTGGCGCGGCGGCCGATCCGGGTCATCAGGATGATCGGCAACAGGCCGAAGGCGACGATCAGGCAGGCGGCGAGCGCCCCGTTCTCATAGGTGCCGCGCGCCGCCTCGCCGTAGAGATGGGTCGAGAGCGTCTCGAACCCCATGGGTCTCAAGAGCAGCGTCGCCGGCAGCTCCTTCATGCAGTCGACGAAGAGCAGCAGCGCCGCGCCCGCGAGCGTCGGCGTCATCAGCGGCAGGTGGATCTCGCGCATCACCGCGAAGGGGCGGCGCCCGAGCGTCCGCGCCGATTGATCGAGCGAGGGCGAGATCCGCTCGAGCCCGGTCTCGATCTTGGACGCCGAGAGGCGGAAGAAACGCAGCGTCAGCGCGATCACCAGACCGGCGAAGGAGGCGGAGAGATAGAGCCCCGACGGCGCCCCGCCGAGCGCCCCGCGCCCGGCCCGGATCACCGCGTCGACCCCGCCGTAGACCGCCAGCAGGCCGATCGCCAGCACCGTGCCGGGCACCGCGTAGCCGATCGTCGAGATCCGCAGCAGCGCCGTGTGGAGCCGCGATCCCGGATTGAGCCGCCGCCCCGAGACCATCGGCAGACCGACGACGAGCGCCACCAGCGTCGCCGCCACCGCCACCGAGACGGTGTTGAGCGTCTCCACCACGATCTCGTCGGCGAAACCGGCGAAGGCGAGCCGCGTCTGCGCCTGCCGCAGGAGATGCAGCGCCGGAACGACGAAACCGAGCACCGCCGGCAGCGCCCCGAGCGCGAAGAGGCCGACCCCGGCGAGGCCCTCCACCCGGATCGGGTTCATCGGCCGCACCGCTCGCCCGACCACCGCGTAGCCGCGCGCGCCGCGTCCGAGCCGCTCGAACAGGAACAGCGTCGACACGAACACCAGCATCGCCAGCGCGATCTGCGCCGCGCCGGGCAGATCGCCGCGATTGACCCAGGTCGAATAGACCGCCGCCGTCAGCGTGTTGACCGAGAGGAATTCCGCCGCGCCGACGTCGTTCAGCGTCTCCATGATCGCCAGCGCCGTGCCGGCGGCGATCGCCGGGCGCGCGAGCGGCAGCGCGACGCGGAAGAAGATCCGCTTCCGGCTCGCGCCGAGCATCCGCGCCGCCTCGACCAGCGCCGCCGTCTGCGCCAGGAACACCGTGCGCACCGCCACATAGACGTAAGGGTAGAGGCCGAGACCGAAGATCAAGACCGCCCCCGGCAGCGTGCGCAGGTCCGGCAGCCGCAGATCGGCCGGACGGGCGATCCCGAGGAGCGCCCGCAATTCGGTCTGGAACGCCCCGACCGGATGCAACAGATCGAGCCAGGAATAGGCGAGCACGTAGATCGGAAAGGCGAGCGGCAGCAGGAGCAGCACCTCGAGCAGCCGCCGCCCGGGAAAATCGTGCACCGCCACCAGCCACGCCGTGCCGGTGCCCACCACCATCACGAAGACGGCGACCCCGAGGACCAGGATCGACGTCTCCCAGGTGGCGCGCGGCACCACCGAGGTGAAGAGGTGACGCCAGAGCCCGCCGTCGCCCCCGGCGGCGATCACCGCCAGGGCGACGACGGGCGCGAGCGCCGCCGCGCCCGCCACGAGACCGAGGCCGAGAAACCCGTCGAAGGTCGGACCGACGCGGCGGACGCGCGGGGGAGGCGCGCCCGTCGCGGTCGGGCCGGAGCCGCGATCCGCGATGGCGACCGACGTCATTGATCGAACCCGACCTCGTCGACGAGAAGGCTCGCCGCCTTGCGCCGGCTCGCGACCTCGGCGATCGAGACGCCGTCGACCGTGAGCGCGCCGAGGCCGGCGATGGTCGGATGGATGGTGGCGCCGCGGTTGACCGGATATTCGAAGTTCTGCTCGGCGTAGATCGCCTGCCCCTCGGGCGAGACGAGATAGTCGATCAGCTTCTCCGCCGCCGCCGCGTGGGGCGCGTTCTTGGCGACCGCCGCGCCGGTGATGTTCACGTGGGTGCCGCCGCCGGCGAAGGTCGGCAGCAGGACGTCGACGCCGTCGCCCCAGGTCTTCTGGGCCGGCCCGCCCTTGCCCGAGCGCATCAGGCCGACATAGTAGGAGTTGCCGACGCCGATCTTGCAGAGGCCGCCGAGAATGTCGCGCGCGACGTCGCGGTCGCCGCCCGAGGGCTTCTTGGCGAGATTGGCCTTCACCCCGGCGAGCCAGGCCTTGGTCTTCTCCGGCCCCTCGTGGGCGATCGTCGCGGCGATCAGCGCGGTGTTGTAGGGGTGCTGGCCCGAGCGGATGCAGATCTGCCCCTTCCACTTCGGATCGGCCAGATCGGCATAGGTGATCGACTTCAGCTTCAACGCCTTGTCGGCCCACACCAGACGCGCGCGCATCGACAGCGCGGTCCACGACCCGTCGGCGGCCCGCAGATTGGCCGGCACGGCGGCGGCGACCGACGGCGAGGTGATCGGCCGCGTCACCCCCTTCTCGACGAGATCGACGAGATTGCCGACGTCGACGGTCATGAGCAGATCGGCGGGCGAGGCGTCGCCTTCCGCCGCGACGCGCTCGGCGAGCCCGTCCTTGACGAAGACGGTGTTGACCTTGATGCCGGTCTTCTCGGTGAAGGCCTTGGCGAGCGGCGCGAACAGGCCGGGTTCACGGGTGGTGTAGACGTTGACCTCCTCGGCGGCGGCAGGCGACGCGACGAGGGCGGCGAGAACGAGAAGACCCGGTTTGAACATGCTCGACCTTTCCTGATGATGACGCTCCTCCTCAAGCATGTTTTGCGACTGATTGTCAATTGCACACGTTTCGGCTTCGTATCCGGCGGAGTGCACGCCGGCCGGTGTCACGCGCACCGATGCCCGGATACGCGCCGGCCGGCACGCCCCGGGTCGACACCTCCTGACGTCGTGGCCCGAGGCCCCATGACCCCATCACCCGATCGCCCGTCTCCGTCCCCTCTCGAACGTGCGCCCCTCGCCCGCACCCCGCGCCCCACGAACCCGCGCCATCCCCGCCCCTCTCCACCCTCCTTCCCTTCCTCCCCTCCTTCACCTCCTCCCCTTCTTCTCCCTTCTACCCCCTTCTTCTCCCTTCTACCCTTCGCCTCCCCATGCCTCCCGCCGGCCCGAATCGATAACTATTGCGATTGATTTGCAGTTGCGTTAGCAATCCGACGACCTCCTCCGGCCGCTCGGGCCGGCCGGCTCCTCTGTCGAGAGAGAAAGGCGCGATGCAGACAGAACAGGCTCCCCAGCAGAAGAAACCGCTCCTGTGGCCGATCGAGACCCTCGTCGGCACCGAGCGCGAGGCGCACATCCGCCACGACGGCCAGATCTATCGGCTCCGGATCACCGCGCAGAATCGCCTCATCCTGACCAAGTGACCGCCCCTCGCCGGCGCACCACCACGGCGGCCGAACACCGGGACCTCCCGCGAAGGGCGGAGAAGACGAACGAAATCAAGGACGCGCCACCCGAAGCGGGAAATTTCGTCCTTGACGTCATATTTGCGAATGATTAGCATTATCATAGCTTGATCCAGGCAGCCTCACGGAGCGATCCGGCCACCCACGAACGAGCCGATCACCGAGCCCCGTCCACGACGGCGGCTCGCTCGTTGGATTTGGGGAAGGCGACCGTCGGTCGCCTCTGGGGGCATCGAAATCATGTCGAAGAGTATCCTCGTACCCGCGTCGCTGCGGGGTCGTCGCGGCGCGTCTCGGGTCGTCAAGCGAACGGAACTGGTGGTGCCGATGGCCGTCGCCACGTTCGTCGCCTTCGGCGGCTCGGCCGAGGCGCAGACCGCGCCGACCGAACTGCCGGCCCTGACCGTCGAGGCGGAAAAGGACGTGAGGAAGCCCGCCCGCCCCCGCAAGGCCGCGCCGCGCCGCGCCTCGCCGACCGCCGCGCGTCCGGCCGAGCCTGCCTCCACGCCGGCGGCGAGCGAGACGGCCGCCCCGGTCGCCGCCGCCCCGGTCCCCGGCGCGGGCGGGACCAATCCCAACGCCGCCCCGGGCGCGCCCTACAAGATCGACCGTTCCGCCTCCTCGAAGCTGGTCCGCCCGCTCGCCGAGACCCCGCGCACCGTCGTCGCCATCCCCAAGGAGGTGATGGAGGACAAGGCCGCGACCTCGTTCCGTGAACTGGTGCGCACCACCGCCGGCATCACGCTCGGCTCCGGCGAGGGCGGCAACCCCTTCGGCGACCGCATCTTCATTCGCGGCTTCGACGCCCGCAACGACGTCTTCGTCGACGGCCAGCGCGACAGCGGCGTCGCCGTGCGCGAGAATTTCGCGACCGAGCAGGTGGAGATCCTCAAGGGTCCCTCCGGCACGGTCGCCGGACGCGGCAGCGCCGGCGGCGCCGTCGCCATCGAGACCAAGAAGCCCTTCTTCGCCGATCACTACGAGGCGACCGCCACGCTCGGCACCGACGCGACCCGCCGCATCGACATCGACGTCAACAAGAAGATCGACGAGACCTTCGCCGTGCGTGCGAACGGCATGTGGCAGAAGGCCGAGGTCGCCGGCCGAGATCAGGGCCGCGACGATCGTTGGGGCGGCCTCCTCGCCGCCACCTGGCGCCCGAACGAGACCTTCAAGACCACGGTCGACTGGTATCACGTCGACATCGACCAGCTCCCCGACTACGGCGTGCCGATGTACGACGGCAAGCCGATGACCGAATACGGTCTCTCTCGCGGCGCCTACTTCGGCTTGGCCAAGCGCGACTACCTCCACTACAAGCAGGACATCGTCTCCGCCAAGACCGAGGTGATGCTCGGCGAGAGCGCCAAGTGGACCAACCGCCTGCGCTTCGGCTCGTCGGATTACGACATGGTGCTGGCGAAGCCCGGCGCCGCGAGCTTCGATCCGGTCACCGGCCTCTTCTCCGGCCGCTCCTCGACGACCTCCCACGTCCGCCGCAACGACAGTCTGGCGATGACCAACGACGTCGAGTTCCGCGCCGACACCTGGGGCGTGAAGCACACGTTCGTCGCCGGTTTCGAGATGATGCGCGAGCACATGGTGGTCGGCTCCAAGATCTGCTCGATCGGCTCGACCGGCTCGACCTCGACCTGCACCAGCGCCGAGGGCGTGACCTACTGGTCCTATTCGAACATCTTCGACTTCGATTTCTCCAACCTCGACCCGGCGACGACCTACACGTCGAACCCGAACGAGACCACCGTGTCGATCGACACCAAGAGCCTCTATCTGAGCGACGCCATCGATCTGACCGACCGCTGGCGGCTCGATCTCGGCGCCCGTGTCGACGATTTCGAGGTCGAGCGCACCGGCGGCATCTCCCGTCACGACACGCTGCTCAACTGGAACGCCGCGCTGACCTGGAAGTTCTGGGACAACGCCACGCTCTACGCCGCCTACGGCACCTCCGCCAACCCGATCGGCGCCGAGCTGGACGTGACCAACGCCTCCTACGGCGGCATCGACGCCACCACCTCCGCCCTCGCCCCGGAGAAGAACACCTCCTACGAGATCGGCACCAAGTGGCAGCTCTTCGGTAATCGCCTGCTCGCCTCCGCCGCCCTCTTCCGCACCGAGAAGGACAATGCGCGCGAGTCGGTCCGTTCCGGCAGCACCACCGTCTGGTCCGACGGCGGCGCCTATGTCGTCCAGGGCGTCGAGTTCAACGTCGCCGGCAAGATCACCGATCGCTGGAGCATCTTCGGCGGCGCCGTCTTCATGGACAGCGAGGTCACCAAGTCGGCGGTCGCCGCCAACGTCGGCAAGCGGCTCGGCCGCAACGCCCACGAGACCTTCAACGTCCTCACCAAATACGAGGTGCTCGACGGTCTCACCCTCGGCGCCGGCGCGACCTACAAGAGCCGGGTCTACGGCGGCACCCTCGCCGAGGCGACCTGGTCGGTCCCGGCCGGCTGGCGCTTCGACCTGATGGCGGAGTGGAAGGTTCGGCCGAACGTCACCCTGCGCGGCAACATCAACAACGTCTTCGACACGGTTCTCTTCGAGACGCCCTACGAGAACGCCGCCCAATACGCCCACATCCAGCCCGGCCGGGTCGGATACCTCTCGCTCAACGTGAAATATTGACCCGCCGATCCGAGCGGCGCCGGGCTCCCCCGGCCTCGCTCGGATCCTCGCCGCCGCCGGATCCCGCCATGCTGATCACCATCCCCGACCTCCTCGACCCGCGGACGCTCGCCGAGTGCCGGAACCGGCTCGCCGCCGCGACCTGGATCGACGGGCGCGCCACCGCCGGGCCGATCTCGGCGACGGTGAAGAACAACCGGCAGCTCGATCCGACCGGCCGCGACGCGATCGAGATCGGCGGGGAGATCCTCGCCGCCCTCCATCGCGATCCGACCTTCCTGTCGGCGACGCTGCCGCTCAGGATCCTGCCGCCGATGTTCAACGCCTACGGCCCGGGCGAATCCTTCGGCATCCACGTCGACAACGCCGTGCGCAACGCTCCCGGCGACCCGACCCGCATCCGCGCCGACGTCTCCACCACCGTGTTCCTGTCCGACCCGGACGAATACGAGGGCGGCGAACTGACGATCGAGACGCCTTTCGGCGCCCAGAGCGTCAAACTGCCGGCCGGCCATGCCGTGGTCTATCCCTCCACCTCGCTCCACGAAGTGGCGCCGGTGCGCTCGGGCGAGCGGATCGCCTCGTTCTTCTGGATCCAGAGCATGATCCGCGACGAGGGCGAGCGCACGCTCCTCTTCGATCTCGATCAGACCATCCAGGACCTGAGACTGCGCGACGGCGAGGGCGATCCCCACGCCGTCCGTCTCTCCTTCGTCTACCACAACCTCGTGCGCCGCTGGGCCGAGACGTGAGGCACGCCATGTTCAGAATTCCCCGCCTCGGCCTGTTCGTCGCCGTCGCTTCCGTCGTCTCCGCCTTCGCCGGTTCCGCCTCGGCGGCCGGCCCCGGCGCCGACCTGTCGCCCGTCGCCATGTTCCTCGGCGCCGATTGGGTGGTGAAGTCGGTGATGGGCGTCCTCGCCGTCGCCTCGCTCCTCTCCTGGACGATCTTCGTCGCCAAGATGTTCGAGCTGCGCGCCGCCAACCGCCACGTCCAGGAGACGATCGAGGCACTGACCCGCGCGCCGCGCCTCGCCGAGGCCTCCGCCGCCTTCGGCCGCGACCACGGCCCCGGCCGCGCCATGCTCGACGCCGTCGCCCGCGAGATCGAACTGTCCGGCCCCGACGTCGACCGCGCCGGTCTCGAGGAGCGCGTCGCCTCCCATCTCGCCCGGATCGAGGCGGCGGTGGCGCAGACCATGTCGAGCGGCGTCGGCCTCGTCGGCACGGTCGGCTCGACCGCCCCCTTCGTCGGCCTCTTCGGCACCGTCTGGGGCATCATGAACAGCTTCGTCGGCATCGCGAAGTCGCAGTCGACCAATCTCGCGGTCGTCGCCCCCGGCATCGCCGAGGCGCTCTTCGCCACCGCCATCGGCCTCGTCGCGGCGATCCCGGCGGTCGTGCTCTACAATCGCCTCGTCCGCTCGATCGGCCTCTATCGCAACGCCGTCGCCGACGCCGGCGCCGCCGTGCGCCGCATCCTCTCGCGTGAACTCGACCGCGGCGCCCGGGTCGGCGCCGTTCGCGCGGCGGAGTGACGGCGATGGCGGGCGGACTTCTCCCCGGTGGCGGCGACGATCTCGGCGAGATGAGCGAGATCAACGTCACCCCCTTCATCGACGTCATGCTGGTGCTGCTGATCATCTTCATGGTGGCGGCGCCGCTCTCCACGGTCGACGCGCCGGTCGATCTGCCGGTCTCCACCGCCAAGCCCGAGCCGCGCCCCGACAAGCCGGTCTTCGTCACCATGAAGGCGGATCTCTCCGTCCTCATCGGCGAGACCCCGGTCGCGGCGGAGGCCTTCGAGCTCGAGATGGGACGTGCCACGAAATACGATTTCGACAAGCGCGTCTTCGTGCGCGCCGACAAGTCGGTGCCCTATGGCGAGGTGACGCGGCTGATGAACATGCTGCGCGCCTCCGGTCATCTGAAGATCGCGCTGGTCGGCATGGAGGGCGGCTCGGTCCCCGCCACCGCCACCGCCGCGCCGGTCGCCGCCCCGACCACGCCGGGAGAAGGCCCATGACCCACGATCGCCTGCGCGACCCCGCCACCCGCGGCCGCTGGATCGTCGGATCTCTCGCCGCCCTCCTCCTCCACGCCGCGCCCGCCGCCGCGACCTTCGTCGCCTTCACGCCGAACGAGAAGGTGTGGGAGGACGTCGGCCTCCAGATGGTGGTCGAATTCGCCGACGTGACCGAAACCGCCGAGACCAGCGACAGCATCGCCGAGGCGAGCGAGTCGGAGGCCTCCCAGTCGACTCCCGAGGTCAAGAAGTCGCTCTCGGCCGCGAGCGAGGACGACCTGCCGGAGACCGACGCCTCGCCCCGCAAGCCCGACGATCCCGATCTCCTCCTCGCCGAGAAGAAGACGCTCGAGCGCACCGAGGAGTCGGCCGAACAACAGACGACCGAGGAGATGGCCCCGTCGCAGGCCGCCGCCGAAAGCGCCGCCTCCGCCGCCGCGGCCGCCCCCTCGCCGGTCGAGCAGACCGCCGCCACCACCGCCGCGCCGAGCGAGGGCAGCGTCCGCGAGGCCCCGCCGACGCCGGCCTCCTGGGCGAAGGCGGTCATGGCTCATCTCGGCCGCCACAAGCGCTACCCGCGCGAGGCGCGCGCCTCCGGCGCCGAGGGCGAGGTGCTGGTGGCGGTGACCGTCGGGCGCGACGGCCGCGTCGTCGCCCGCCGCCTCCATCGCACCGCCGGCTCCGCCGTCCTCGACGGCGCCGCCCTCGATCTGATCGACCGCGCCGCGCCCCTGCCGGCCATGCCCGCCAATTTCCTCGCCGATCACGTCGACGTGGTCGTGCCGATCCGCTTCCGGTTGAAGTCGTGACGACGGCCGGACACCTCGACCCCTCCGACTTCGGCGCGATCCCGCCGGGCGTCGTCTCGCTCGAGGATTGGGCGCCGCTCGCCCGCGAGCGGCTCGCCCCGGAGGCCCACGCCTATCTCGCCGGCCATGCCTGCGACGGCGTCACCGCGCGGCGCAACCGCGAGGCCTTCCTCGCCGCCGAGATCGCGCCGCGCCTCCTCCGCGAGGAGACCCCGGATCCGACCACGCGCCTCTTCGGGCGAACCATCGCCGCCCCCGTCCTGGTCGCCCCGGTCGCCCATCAGGGCCTCTTCCATCCGCTCGCCGAACGGGCGACGGCGATGGCGACGAGCGCGGTCGACACGATCCTCGTCGCCTCGACCCTCTCCACCCTGTCGCTCGAGGCGATCGCCGAGGCCGCCGACGGCGGCACCCAGTGGTTCCAGCTCTACGTCCAGCCCGATCGCGGCTTCACCGACGCTCTCGTCGCCCGCGCCGAGGCGGCCGGCTACGCGGCGCTGGTGATCACCGTCGACGCGCCCGTCTTCGGCGTGCGCAACGTCGAGCAGCGCGCCGGATTTCGCCTGCCCGCCGCCCTCGCCCCGGCCAATCTCTGCGACGCGCCGGCGGACGGCGGCGACGGATCGCTCGCCGCCCTCCTCGCCCGGCGGCCGACCTGGAGCGACGTCGCCCACATCGTCGCGCGGACCCGCCTGCCGGTGCTCCTGAAGGGCATCCTCGACGTCGAGGACGCCGCCCGGGCGATCGATCTCGGCGCCGCCGGCGTCATCGTCTCCAACCACGGCGGCCGCGTGCTCGACCTCGCCCCGGCCGCGCTCGACCGGCTCGCGCCGATCCGCGACCGGCTCGGCGATCGCCCGACGATCCTCCTCGACGGCGGCGTCCGACGTGGCGGCGACGTCCACGTGGCGCTTTCGCGGGGCGCCGACGCGGTGATGGTCGGCCGTCCGCTCATCGAGGCGCTCGCCGTCGGCGGCCCGCTCGGCGTCGCGCACGCGCTGCGCACCCTGATCGACGAATGGGCGATCACCCTGGCGCTCGCCGGCCCGCCCCGCCGATCCGATGCGCGAGATCAATGAAGTTCGCTCGATGGAGACATAAACTGGAAATACCGCCTTCGAGATGACGAGGTGTCGCCATGGACGCCATTCGCTCTCTGTCCGTCTCCGCGACGGTCTTCCTCCTCCTCGCCGGATCGACCAGTCTCGCCCTCGCCCAAGCGGCGGGCGGATCCGACGGCAACGACTGGCTGAAGCAGCCCGCCCCGAGTTCGGGAAGCGGCGGCGCGGGTGGCGCGACCGGCGGCAGCGGCGCGAGTGGCGGCTGGACGTCGCCCTCCTCCGGCGGCGCCGGCTCGGGCTGGGACCCGTTCAAGAACGCCCCGGCCGCCGCGCCCGCCCCATCGCCTTCGCCGTCCTCCTCGCCTTCGCCGTCCTCCGCGTCCGGGGGCACCACCTCCGAGGGTGGGTACCTCACCGACAAGCACGGGACGTCCAAGGTCTTCAACACCCGCGATGCCCAGGGCAACATCACCGGCGGTTGGATCGAGCACTACGACGCTCAGGGCAGGCTGATCTCCAAGGAGCCCTTCTCCAACACGCCCCCGCCGACCCCGGCACCCACCGCCGGCACCACCGAGGGCGGCTACGTCACCGGCAAGAACGGCACCTCCAAGGTCTTCAACACCCGCGATGCCCAGGGCAACATCACCGGCGGATGGATCGAGCACTACGACGCTCAGGGCAAGCTGATCTCGAAGGAGCCCTTCTCCAACACGCCCCCGCCGACCCCGGCGCCCACCGCCGGCACCACCGAGGGCGGCTACGTCACCGGCAAGAACGGCACCTCCAAGGTCTTCAACACCCGCGACGCCCAGGGCAACATCATCGGCGGCTGGATCGAGCACTACGATCCCCAGGGCAATCTGATTTCGAAGGAGCCCTTCTCCAACACCTCGGCGCCGACGCCGCCGGCCAACGGCCCCGGCGACTACGAGGTCGGACGGGTCACCGACGAGAACGGCACGACGAAGCTGATCTACACCAAGGACGCCCAAGGCAACGTCGTCGGCGGCTACACCCTGCAATACGATCCTCAGGGCAAGCTGATCGGTAAGGAACCGATCAACGGCCTCGGCGTCATGAGCCCCTCGACCCTGCCGACCCAGGCGGATCTGCAAGGGGCGTGGCGCGGCACCTTCTCCGGCGGTGGCGCCTCGGGCTCGATGTCGATCACCGTCTCCGGCGCGGTCGTGCACGGCACCATCAGCGGCTCCGTCAAGGGCGACGGCGTCACCGGCAGCTTCTCCGGCGCCATCGACGCCCAGGGAACCTTCGGCGCCAACATGAGCGGCACCGTGCATTGGAACAAGGGCGTCGCCTTCTCCGGTCACCTCGACGGACGCTTCACCAAGGGTTCGGCCTCGGGGACCTGGACCGGAGCCGGCGGCCTCGACAAGGCGAGCGGCACCTGGCGAGCGACGCCCTGAGGCGCCGCTCCCCGAGATCGGAGGTCGGATGCCCATGACGAGGAGGAGCCGGTTTCCCGCGCGTCCGGCCGCCCTGGCGCTGGCCCTCGCCGTCGCCTCCGGCGCCCTCGCCCAATCCCCCGCCCGAGCCCCCGCACCCCCGCCGGTCGACCCGATCACCACCGCCGTCGAACAACTGCTCGACGGCGAGATCGGCCAGGGCTCCTGCCTCTTCGGCGCCCGCAAGAGCATCGGCATCTGGCCCTTCGACGCCGATCGCGTGCCGGTCCAGGCGAAGAGCGCCCAACGGGTCTACGACGAGATCGTCGCCCGCCTCGTCGGCCGCCGCCTCCCCTGCCTCGACGTCCTCGACGGCACCGCCATCGGCGCGGTGATCACCCATCTCGACCGGACCGGCGCCCTGCAGAAGAGCGGCGGCAATCCGGTCGCCGCGCTCGAGGAGGCCAATCGCAAGGTCGACGTGGTGGTCATGCCGCAGATCTACGGCCACGACGGCAAGATCGTCCTGACGTTGCGCGGCATCGAGCGCGCCAGCGGCCGCACCCTCGCGCTGACCCGGCCGGTGGTCGTGCCCGAGGTCTATCTGGTCGGCGATCTCGCCGATCTCGCCACCACGATGGACGCGGCGATCAACCGCGCCGCCCACCGCTTCGCCCTCGACATCGCCGATCTGCGCGCGGTGCGGCTCGGCGGCTTCTTCTATCAGGACACCGCCGCCCAGCCGCCCGCCGGGCGCTACCTGCGCGATCGCCTGATCTCGGCCCTGACCGGCGAAGTGGCCAATCCGGTCTCCGGCCGCGCCCTCAAGGTGCTCGATCCGACCGGCGACGGCGCCGCCCCGGCCGAAACCGCCGAACCGATCTATGATCTGACCGGCCGCTATTGGCTGCGCGGCAATGCCGTCGATCTGAAACTCACCCTGCGGCGCGGCGACGGCGCCACTCACGCCTGGGCCGGACGCATCCGTCTTCAGGACTTCGCCGGCCTCGAGCTGCGCCCGACCAATCCCGGGATCGGCGCCGACGATCTCGGCCACGGCCCCTTCGCCTTCCGCCTGACGAGCCCGCGCGGCCGCACGCCGATCTATCGGCCCGGCGAGGAACTGACCCTCGTCGCCCGCTCGAGCCGCGATGCCTGGATCTGGTGCTTCTACGTCGATTCCGCCGGCACCGTGTCGACCGTGCTGCCGAACCCCTATCGCCGCACGCCCGACGCCAACCGCCTCGCCGCCGGCGCGCCCCAGTCGCTGCCGGATCCGAAGCTCGACCCGTTCCGCTTCGTCTTCAACGCCGACACCACCGGCGAGGAATTCGTCCGCTGCTACGCCACCAGCCGCGACGTCCGCAAGGATCTCCCCATCGCCTTCTTCCCCGACCCGCTCGGCCCCGTCCCCGGCCTCGATGCCGCCAGTCTCGATCTCGCCTTCGCCCGACTCCTCGACGTCGAGGTCGGATCGGCCGAGGTGACGATCAGTGTCGCGCCCTGACTTCGACGAAAGTCCGAGATTTCGCTCTCTGAAATACCAATGATCGCCCGCCCGAGACTCCGCTTTTTTCTCGAACTTGCTCCAGGTCAACGACATCGCGAAAAAACAGAGAAACATTGAGACGCGCGAGCGCCGCGAAGACCTTCTCACCCGAATGGAGGGAGCCATGGTCCGTTTCGACAGGAGAGAGCTCCTCCTCGCGGCGATGCTCGCCGGTGCCGGCTGGCCGACCGAGGCGGCTTCGGCCGGCGAGGCGGAGATCAACGCGATCATCCGCTCCCTCGCGCCGATCCGTGGGCAGGCCCCGACCGGGGGCTACGACCAGCGCTTCGACGCCGACCAGCCACCGCCACCCGAATATTACGGCGGCACCCGCGTCGAGCCGGACATCGAGGGCGAGACCATCACCGTGGTCCCCTCCCGCACCGTCGATCTCGAGGTCTATTTCCAGTTCGACAGCGCCGCCCTGACGCCGCGGACCCGGGCCGACCTCAGGCCGCTCGGCCGGGCGCTCGCCTCGCGCGATCTCGCCCCCTATCGCTACCTCGTCGCCGGACACACCGACGCGGTCGGCGATCCCGGCTACAACCTCGATCTCTCCCGCCGCCGCGCCCACGCGGTGCGCGACCATCTCGTGAGCGCCTTCCCGATCGATCCGGATCGGCTGAGGGCGGTGGGCTTCGGCGATCGCCGCCTGAAACGTCCGGACGAACCGACCGCCGCGATCAACCGGCGCGTCGAGGTGATCCTGATCCTGCCCGTGGCCCGCCGCCGTGGGCCCGACGGCGGCACCGACCCGAGACCCGGTCCCGACGGCAAGCCCACCATCCGCTGGTGACCCCCTCCCCCGACCGCCGCACGCGGCGGACGTCCCCCCCCTCACCGCCACCTCCGGCGGGAGGTCTCCCCTCACCGCCGCGCAAGGCGGGACTTCTCGAAGACAGGGAGATTGTCATGACGACTTGGTCGACCCTCCTCAAGACAGCCGCCACGGCCCTGGCGATCGGCCTCGCGGTCATGAGCCTTCCCGGCGGCAAGGTCTTCGCCGGTGAACAACCCAACCTCCTGGTGGTCGGCGAGGACGCCGACGAGGACACGGTTCCGCGCAACTCGCGGGTCTTCAACCGCGTCCTCCAGGCGATCCAATCGGAAATGGGCCAATTGGGCTTCCGCGTCTACGACGAGACCGCGGTCTCCATGGGCATCACCAATCCCGGCCGCATCCGCCGGGTCGACGCCGAGGTGATCTCGGTCGCCCAGCGCGTGCAGACCCCGCCGATCGACGCGGTCGTGATCTTCCAGATCTACGCCTCGGTGCAGCGCAACAACTACGCCGACATCATGGATCTGAACATCCGCATCCCCGGCCGCATGCTGCAGGTGCAGACCGGCCTCGGGCTCGGCAATTTCGAGGTCGCCTACGGCCCGCGCGACCTGCCGCCGCTGCCGCCCAACTGCAACCGCGAATGCGCCCTCGAGCACATCGGCGGTCAGGCCAAGCAGATCGCCCACGACGTCGGCGCGGTTCTCGCCCAGAAGCTCGCCGCCCTGTCGCCGGCCCGCCCCGGCCCGATCACCAACCCGGCGGTGGAACCCGCGCCCGTGGTCGTCCCGACCGCGCCCGCGCCGATCGCCACCCCGGCCGGCCCGCCCAGCGACTGCACCGGCATGACCACGGCCTATACGATCGTCCTGCGCGGGTTCGAAAGTCAGGAAGTGATGCGGATCCAGGAATATCTGACCGCCTTCAAGGGCTATGACCACTATCGGCCGATCCGCTCGCAGATGCGCTACGCCGAATACTGGTACGAGTCCTGCATCGATTCCGCTCGTCTCGAGCGCAATCTCCACATGACGATGGAGCAGATGGGTCTCCAGGCCCGGATCTCGATGCGCGCCAATCGCTTCGAACTCGACAAGATCGCCGCGCCGCAGACCCGTTGACGGGTCCCGCGATCGGTCTCGCCACTCTCCCTGCGAGACCGATCCCGCGTGAGACTCCGGCGGGGACGCCACCCGCGCCCCCGCCGCACGGCCCCCGCGAAGGAAGAAGGAGGCGCGCGACCATGCCGGCACACGACCTCACCCGTCGACACCGCGCCCGCCCCGGCGGGGTCCTCGCCCTCGTGCTCGCCCTCGCGCTTCTCGGCGCGGCGCCCGCTGCCGCGGGCGATCGCTTCGTCCTGCCCGGCGGATCGAGCGCCGGCGGCTCGGGCTCGCACTTCGTCCCGATGCAGCCCGAGCCCGCGCAGGAGCGGACCGAGCCCTCGCCGCCCGTACCGGAGGTGAATTGGCGGCGTTGGGAAAGCCCGCGCTATCGCTTCGCCATCGACGTGCCCGACGATCTCGTCCCCGATCCGGCCGCCTCCGATGCCGACGCCCTCGCCCTGCGCTCGCGCGACCGCCGCATCGACGTCCGCGTCTACGCGCGGCCCAATCCCGGCGGGCTCGATCTCGCCACCATGCGCTCGCGCACCCGCGCCGGCATGAACGGGGCGAATTTCGACTACGACCGCAGCTTCCCCGACAATTTCGTCCTCTCCGGCATCCACGACGGCCACGGCGTCTATATCCGCGTGCATCTCGCCGCCGACCGCTCGGTCTTCACCTTCCTGGTGATCTCCCATCCGCGCAACCTGTCGCAGACCGCCTCCGAGATGGTCACGCGCCTGTCGAAGTCGCTGGTCGCGGCGCAGTCCGTCGGCGCGACGCCCTCACCCCCCGTCGCCTCGGCCGCGAAGCCGCCCGAGCCGGCCCCGCCGCCGACCTCCGAGACCCCGACCACGCCCCGCTCGACCGCCGAACTCGAGCGCCTGAAGCTCCAGGCCGAGATCGAGCGGCTGAAGCTCGAACAGTTGAAACTCGCCCAAGGCGCGACCGCGTCCCCGGCCAAGGATCGCGACGAGGCCGCCCCGCCTCCGCCGCCGGCCGGCCGCCGCGTCGCCCTGGTGATCGGCAACGGCGCCTATGTCGGCGTGCCGAAACTGCCGACCCCGGTCCGCGACGCGACCCGCATGGCGGTGATGTTGCGCGGTCTCGGCTTCGAGGTGACCGTCGGCACCGACCTCGCCCGCTCCGCGATGACCGCCGATCTCGCCACCCTCTACGATCAGGCCAAGGGCGCCGACGTCGCCCTCTTCTACTTCTCCGGCCACGGCGTCCAGGTGAACGGCCACAACTACCTGCTGCCGACCGACGCCCGTTTCGACGATCCCCAGGCCGCGCTCGACATCGACGGTCGCGCCGTCGATCTCCAGAAATACATCAACGCCGCCGGCGGCGCGAAGACGGTGCTGGCCTTCGTCGATGCCTGCCGCGACAATCCGATCGTCGAGGAGAGCATGGCCAAGACCTTCTACAAGAGCGTCGGCGGCCAGACCAAGGGCCTCGCCGTGGTGCCCCGGGAAAACCTCGCCCCCGGCCAGTTCATCGGCTTCGCCGCCGACGAGGGCAGGACCGCCCAGACCGGCGTCGGCGACGTCTCGGTCTATACCGACGCCCTCCTGCGCATGCTGCCGACCCCCGGCGAGGACATCTCGGTCCTCCATCGCCGGATCCGCCTCGACGTCGAGAAGGCGACCGGCGGCCAGCAGAGCCCCCGCGCCGTCGACGATCTGCGCGGCGCGATGATCCTCTCGCCGCGCCGGTGATCTCCGACGAGGCCCTCGCACGGAGCCCCGAGCCCCGAGCCCCGTGCGGCGTGACCCTCACGCGAGACCCGCGACCGTCCGGGGACGGCGCGGCCTCAGCGTTTCAGCATGTCGTTGATGGCATCGGCGTCGCCGCCGCCGGCCGGCCCAGCCGCTCCCGAAGATCCCGAGGATCCCGGCGCCCGCCCGCCGCCGCCCGGCGACCACGACGAACCGCCCGACGGCGTCCACGATCCACCGCCGCCCGACGCGCCGGAGGAGCCCGCGTTCGCGGGGACGCCCCCGGACGTCGACGGGCTCGGAGCGCCCGAGGTCGACGGCGTCGGAGAGGGCGAGGAACCGGCGGTCGTCCCGGCCGCTCCGCCGTCGCTCGGCGCGACGGTGAACGGTCGATCGAGGCCGGTGAGGCGCAGGCCGGAATCGCCGACGATCACCATCTTCCGCCCGACGTTGGGCACGCCCGCCGCGAAGCCCATCATCTTGCCGGCATCGGTGTTGCCCTGCGCCTTGATGGCGGCATTGTCGACGATCCGGGCCTCGATGAAGTCGATCGCCTCGCTGCGGGCCGCCTCGAGGGTGCGGTGGGTCCCGTCCTTCGCCGGCTTCAACCAAAGCGAGAAGAAGATCCGGAAGAAGGCGTCGACGTTCTTGCCGACGATCGTCGTGGAAAAGCCGATATAGGCCGCCCCGCTCGCCCCCTCCTCCACGCCGAAGGCGCGCGGCAGCGTCGTGCGGGTCTGGTTGTCGAGGGTGAGGCACCCGGCGATGACGACGAGGCGCGGCCCCCGTCCGACGGCGCGGCGACGCCGGACGATGTCGCCGATCGAGACCAGCCGTCCCTGATCGGTGCCGATCACCTGTGAATTGCTGTGGACGCTGAGATAGACGAGGTCCGCCGCCATCATCCCCTCGAGCAGGGCCTCCGACGAGGGTGCCGCGGCGAATCGCGCGTCGAGCCCGGAGAAGATGCTCTCGAAGACGCGCCGATAGTCCGGATCGTCCAACAGCGACAGGGCACCGGCGCCCGAGGCGACATAGGCTCTCGGCCGGCCGGCGGCGATCGCCCGTCGCGAAAGGATCGGCGCGGCGCCGAAACAGGCCGACATCACGAGACCACCGCGAAGAACGGTCCTCCGATCCGGCCGCCATGCCCCGATCGTCATCGCCCGCTCCTTTCGAAGATCGACCCGGCGACCGAATTCCGACATGTCACTTCGGTCGGAACGCTTCGGCGGACGATCTTTCTTCTTCATGTCGTCTCGGAAAACTACCGCGAAACGAAGCGGAAAACCATCACGAGACCTACGTAGATCACGCGAGACAACCTCGAAAGACCACGACCTGGACGCGCGCGGCACCACCGACCGCGCCCCGGCCGACGCCCCCGCCGAGCCCCCGCCCGGCGCCGCACCTCGGCCGGCACTCATCCCCCTGAAAGAAAAAACCCTCGTAAAAACCCCTACTTGAGCGCAGTGCAGCAAAAAATGAGGTGGGCGGCGCAGCATTGATTTGAGTTGCGCACCTCAGAAATTTGATGAAACTGGCGCCTGCGTAACGGACACCGAACCGAGGCCGCGTCGCCCGGCGACCGACCGCCCGGTTTCGCTTCCGGGGATCCCGACGTCCGTCGGACGCGCGGAAGACATGAGGAACCCGCCGGCCAACGGCGGACCTGCCCTCCAAGGAGAGGGCGATCAGGAGGATCTACGAGATGAAACTGCTGCATGTGCTGGCCGGCTCTCTCACGGCTCTGACCGTATGCCTGCCCCTCTCGATGGCGAGCGCCAGCGAGGCGGCTCCCGTGATCGGCTTCTCCATCGACGACCTGCGCGTCGAGCGCTGGGCGCGCGACCGCGACTACTTCATGGCCGCCGCCAAGGAGCTCGGCGCCACGGTCTCCGTTCAGTCCGCCGACGGCAACGAGGAGAAGCAGGTCCGTCAGATCGAGAATCTGATCGCCCAGAAGGTCGACGCGATCGTCATCGTGCCGATGAACTCCAAGGTCTTCTCCGCCGTCGTCGAGGAGGCCCACAAGGCCGGCATCAAGGTGCTCTCCTACGACCGCCTGATCCTCAACGCCGACGTCGACGCCTACATCTCCTTCGACAACGAGCGCGTCGGCTATCTCCAGGCCGAGGCCGTGCTGAAGGCGCAGCCGACCGGCCGTTACTACATGCTCGGCGGCTCGCCCACCGACAACAACGCCAAGCTCCTGCGCGCCGGCCAGGAGAAGGCCTTGAAGCCCGCCGTCGACGCCGGCAAGATCAAGATCATCGGCTCGCAGTGGGTCAAGGAATGGAGCCCGACCGAGGCTCTGTCGATCATGGAGAACGCGCTCACCGCCAACCAGAACAAGATCGACGCCGTCGTCGCCTCCAACGACGGCACCGCCGGTGGCGCGATCCAGGCGCTCGCCGCCCAGGGTCTCGCCGGCAAGGTGGCGATCTCCGGCCAGGACGCCGACCTCGCCGCGATCAAGCGTGTCAAGGCCGGAACCCAGACCGTGACCGTCTACAAGCCCCTGAAGCTGATCGCCACCGAGGCGGCCAAGCTGACGGTGCAGATGGTCCGCAAGGAGAAGCCCGCCTTCAACGCCAAGCTCGACAACGGCAAGAAGCAGGTCGAGAGCCTCCTCCTGACCCCGGTCGCCCTCACCAAGGACAACGTGGATCTCGTCGTCACCGACGGCTTCTACACCAAGGAACAGGTCGACGGTAAGTGACCGTCCCGGTCCCGCGGGCGCGCCACGGCGCGACCGCGGGACGTTCGGATCCGCGGGCCGCGTCCGTCTCCGGCGGATGCGCCCGCCCACCGGGACGCGCCCCGCCTCCCGCCCCGGACGACGAGCGACCGGCAGCCCGCGGTCCCAGGGCCGCCTCGAGGGACAGACGATGGCCGATTATCTGCTCGAGATGCGTGGCATCACCAAGGAATTCTCCGGCGTCAAGGCGATCGACGGCATCGACCTGAAGGTCCGCCCGGGCGAATGCGTCGGCCTCTGCGGCGAGAACGGCGCCGGCAAGTCGACGCTGATGAAGGTCCTCTCCGCGGTCTATCCGCCCGGCTCCTGGTCCGGCACGATCCTGTGGGAGGGCGAGGAGCTCAAGGCCCGCAACATCCGCGAGACCGAGGAGGCCGGAATCGTCATCATCCATCAGGAACTGATGATGGTGCCGCATCTCTCGGTCGCCGAGAACATCTTCCTCGGCTCCGAGCCGACCACCTTCGGCGGCCTGATCGACTACGACGCGATGAACGCCCGCGCCGCCGAGCTGATGATCCAGCTGAAGATGCCGGACATCAACGTCGCCCTGCCGGTGATGGCCTATTCGGGCGGCAAGCAGCAGCTGATCGAGATCGCCAAGGCGTTGAACAAGAACGCCAAACTGCTGATCCTCGACGAGCCGACCTCCGCCCTCACCTCCGCCGAGACGCGCACGCTGCTCGACCTCGTGGCCGAGTTCAAGGCGCGCGGCATGGCCTGCGTCTACATCTCCCACAAGCTCGACGAGGTCGCCGAGATCGCCGACACCGTCACCGTCATCCGCGACGGCACCCATGTGGCGACCCGGCCGATGGCGGAGCTCACCACCGACGACATCATCACCATGATGGTCGGCCGCGAGATGAAGAACCTCTTCCCGCGCGAGGACCACGACATCGGCGAGATCGTCTTCGAAGCCCGCAACGTCACCGTCTGGGACCTCACCAATCCCGATCGCAAACTGGTCGACGACGTGTCCTTCACCCTCCGGCGCGGCGAGATCCTCGGCGTCGCCGGCCTCGTCGGCGCCGGCCGCACCGAACTCGCCTCGCACCTCTTCGGCTGCTGGCGCGGCGAGCACGTCGGCGCGATCCTGCTCGACGGCCAGGAGGTCCGCGTCCACTCGCCCCTCCAGGCGGTGCGTCAGGGCATCTGCATGGTGCCGGAGGACCGCAAACGTCACGGCATCGTGCCGCTGATGGGGGTCGGCCACAACATCACCCTGTCGGTGCTGCGCAACTACACCCGCTTCGGCCTGATCGACGCCGAGGACGAAATGGCGGTGATCCGTGGCGAAATCGACCGCATGCGGATCAAGACCGCCCAGCCCCTCCTGCCGATCGCCTCGCTCTCCGGCGGCAATCAGCAGAAGGCGGTGGTCGCCAAGATGCTGCTGCCGGGTCCGCGCGTCCTGATCCTCGACGAGCCGACCCGCGGCGTCGACGTCGGCGCCAAATACGAGATCTACAAACTGATCTTCGAACTGGCGAAACAGGGCGTGGCGGTGCTGATGATCTCCTCGGAACTGCCCGAGGTGCTCGGCATCTCCGACCGCGTCCTGGTGATGGGCGAGGGCCGCCTGCGCGGCGACTTCCCCAACACCGGCCTCAGCCAGGAACAGATCCTCGCCGCCGCTCTCGGCAAACAAGCACGGGACGCCGCCTGATCGCGCGCGAACCCTGGTCGGAAGACGAACCATGACCCTGACGAGAAAAGACCTGAGGACGTTCCTCTCCTCCTACAAGATCGTCGCCCTTCTCATCGTCATCGCGGTGATCTGGGCCTTCTTCGGCTTCATGACCTATGATGCCGATCTCGGTGGCTCCCAGTTCCTGACGGCGCGCAACTTCTCCAACCTGCTGCGCCAGATGGCGATCACCGGCATGTTGGCGAGCGCGATGGTGTTCGTCATCGTCGCCGGCGAGATCGACCTGTCGGTCGGCTCGCTGCTCGGCCTCCTCGGCGGCATCGCGGCGGTGCTCGACGTGATCTATCACTGGCCGCTGGCCGGGACGATCGCGGTCGTGATCCTGCTCGGCATCGTCATCGGCCTCGGGGTCGGCTGGCTCACCGCCTATCAGGGCATCCCCTCCTTCATCGTCACCCTCGGCGGCATGCTGGTGTTCCGTGGCGCCGTCCTAGGGCTGACCGGCGGCATCACCGTGGCCCCGGCGTCGGAGGAGCTGAAGGTCATCGGCCAGGGCTATCTGCCCGGCGGCCTCGGCGACGGCCTCGCCGCCATCCTCTTCGTGCTCTTGGTGGTGACCGCCTTCCGAACCCGGGCCGGACGCCAGAAGCACGGCCTGCCGGTCTCCTCGATGGTGGCGGAAGTCGGCCGTCTGGTGGCGATCGGCGCGGTCATCCTCGGCTTCGTCGTCACCTTGAACAGCTATCAGGGCGTGCCGGTGCCGGTGCTGATCCTGCTGGTGATCCTCGGCATCTTCACCATCGTCGGCAACAAGACGGTGTTCGGCCGCCGCATCTACGCGGTCGGCTCCAACCTCGAGGCGACCCGCCTCTCCGGCGTCGACGTCAATCTGGTGAAGATGCTGGTCTTCGGTCTGATGGGCCTGATGTGCGCCCTCGCAGGGCTCACCACCACCGCCCGCCTCGCCGCCGGCACGCCCTCGGCCGGCTTCGGCGGCGAGCTCGACGCCATCGCCTCCTGCTTCATCGGCGGCACCTCGATGCGCGGCGGCATCGGCTCGGTCGCCGGCGCCCTGGTCGGCGCGGTGATCATGGCGAGCCTCGACAACGGTATGTCCATGCTCGGCGTCGAGACCTTCTGGCAGCAGATCGTCAAGGGCGTGATCCTGGTGCTGGCCGTGTGGATGGACATCGTCTCCTCCGGCAACACCCGCTGAGATCCTCCGGCGCCTCCCGCGACGGAAACCTCGCCACCCCCCGACCCGCCCCGGTCGGGGGGTGTTTTTCTCTCGGGAACCGGCCGCGCGGCGATCGTTTACCCGATCCGAACCTTCACGACCTATACTGGACCGAGATTCGCCATCCCGTTCCCGACAGGTGACGCATGCAAGCCCTCGAGTTCTCGTCCGAGCCGAAGCAGTCCTCAGACTGGGACGAACTCTCGACCTTCGATCTGGCGCCGGTGTCGTTGTGGCTCGAGGACTATTCCGCCGTTCTCGTGCAGCTCGACGAATGGCGCGCCCAAGGCGTGACGTCGCTGCGCGACTTCCTGCTCGCCGACGTCGAGCGGATCCGCGTCTGCACCGGGCTGATCCGCGTCGTGAAGGTCAACCAGCGCACCCTCGACCTCTATGAGGCCGACGACCCGATCCACCTCCTCGCCCGCCTCGACGACGTCTTCCGCGACGACATGCTGCTCTATCACATCGACGAATTGGAGCAGCTCTGGGCCGGCCGGACCGACTTCTCGAGCTTCACCGTCAACTACACCCTGTCGGGGCGCCGTCTCGACATCATGCTCCGCGCCCGCCTCCTGCCCGGCCACGAGAAGGACTGGTCGCGGGTGCTGGTGGCGATCGAGGACGTCAGCGACCGCGAGACCGCGCGGCGCGAGCTCGCCGCCGCCGAGAGCCACGCCCGTGGCCTGTTCCAGCATTCGCCGGTGTCGCTGTGGGTCGAGGACTTCTCCTCGGTGAAACGCCTGATCGACGAGGTGCGCGCCTGCGGCATCGACGATTTCCGCACCTTCACCGACGTCCACCCCGAGTTCGTCGGGCGTTGCATGAGCGAGATCCGGGTGATCGACGTCAACCGTCAGACCCTCGAGACCTTCCGCGCCGCCAACCGCTCCGAACTGCTCCTGCGCCTCCACGAGGTCTTCCGGGGATCGATGCAGGTCGCCTTTCGCGAGCAGCTGATCGACCTTTGGAACGGCAAGCTCTTCCAGCAGCGCGAGGTGGTGAACTATTCGCTGGCCGGCGAGGAACTGCATTTCATGATGCAGTTCTCGGTTCTGCCCGGCCACGAGGCGAAGTGGGATCTGGTCCAGGTCGCGCTCACCGACATCACCGCCCGCAAGAAGGCCGAGGCCTATCTCGAGTTCCTCGGCAAGCACGACGTGCTGACCAAGCTCTACAATCGCTCCTTCTACGTCGACGAGATCGCCCGCACCGAGCGCTCCGACCTGACCCCGACGACGATCGTCATCGCCGATCTGAACGGGCTCAAGGAGGCCAACGACTGCCATGGTCACGCCGTCGGCGACCAGTTGCTGCGCCGCGCCGGCGAGGTCCTGAGCAAACTCGCCGAAGACCCGGCGCGCGCCTCGCGCATCGGCGGCGACGAATTCGCCATCCTCCTGCCGGCGACCGACGAACGCGGCGGCGCCGCGGTCATCCAGCGCATCCATCGCCTGACCGAGCTGAACAATCAGTTCTACGGCGGCCTGCCCCTCAGCTTCGCCGTCGGCGCCGCGACCCAGCGTCCCGGCGAGCGGATGGAAGAGGTTGCCCGCCGCGCCGATGCCGCGATGTACGAGGCGAAGCGCCTCCACTACGCCTCCAAGGACAAGCCGCGCTGATCCCATGCGCCGATGACGAAAGGCCGCCGCGATCGCACGATCGCGGCGGCCTTCGCATGTCCCGAGCGGCGCCGGCCGGTCACAGGCTCCGCATCACCTCGCCCTCGAGGAACTCCTGGCGGCCCGAACGCGGCTGCGGATCGAGCCCCTCGGCGGTGGCGCGGTCGGCGACCTCGGCGAGGCTGCGCTTGCCGGCGAGGATCGCCTGGCCCTCGGCCCCGTCCCAACCGGCGTAACGCGCCTCGCGCGGCGCCGTGAGCGTGCGCTTCTCGAGCATCGCCGCGGCGTTGAGGAGCGCCCGGGCGCAGGCGTCGATCGAACCGACATGGGCATGGAGGAGGTCGGCCGGGTCGATCGACTGACGGCGGATCTTCGCGTCGAAGTTCATGCCGCCGGTGGTGAAGCCGCCGCCCTTCAGGATCTCGTGGAAGACCAGCGTGAGTTCGCCGACGTCCATCGCGAACTGGTCGGTGTCCCAGCCGAGGAGCGCGTCGCCGCGGTTGATGTCGATCGAGCCGAAGATGCCGAGCGCATTGGCCAGCATCACCTCGTGCTCGAACGAATGGCCGGCGAGAAGCGCATGGTTCTGCTCGATGTTGACCTTGACGTCGTCGAGCAGGTCGTAGCGCTCAAGGAAGCCGTAGACCGTCGCGACGTCGAAGTCGTACTGGTGCTTGGTCGGCTCGCGCGGCTTGGGCTCGATCAGGAGCGGGCCGTCGAAGCCGATCTTGTGCTTGTGCTCGGCGACCATCGCGAGGAAGCGGCCGAACTGGTCGAGTTCGCGCTTCATGTCGGTGTTGAGCAGGGTCTCGTAGCCCTCGCGCCCGCCCCACAGGACGTAGTTGGCGCCGCCGAGGCGCTTGGTCGCCTCGAGCGCGATCCGCACCTGACCGGCGGCGTAGGCGAAGACCTCCGGGTCGGGATTGGTCGCGGCACCCGCCATGTAGCGGCGGTGCGAGAAGAGATTGGCGGTGCCCCACAGGAGCTTCACGCCGGTCTCCTCGATCTTCTTCTCGAACACGTCGCAGATCGCCGCGACGTTCCGCGCCTGCTCGGCGAGGTTCGCCCCTTCCGGCGCCGCGTCGACGTCGTGGAAGGTGAAGAAGGGCACGTCGAGCAGCCGGAAGAGATCGAAGGCGACGTCGGCCTTGGCCTTGGCCATCTCCATCGGATCGACGCCGTGCATCCACGGACGCAGGAAGGTCTCGCCGCCGAAGGGATCGCCGCCCGGCCAGCAGAACGAATGCCAATAGCACACGGCGAAGCGCAGATGCTCCGCCATGGTGCGCCCGGCCACTACCCGGTTCTTGTCGTACCAGCGATAGGAGAGCGGATCGGTGGCGTCCGTCCCCTGGAAGCGGATCGGCTCGAGCGCGCCGAAGAAGCGCGTGGCGGGAGCGTTCATGAACGAATCTCCTTGGCGAAGGGGGCGAGCCGGCGCCAACGGGCGTGGGTCTCGCGATGGAGCGCGGCGCGGGCCGCATCGGGATGGAAGGTTTCGAGCCGGCGCGGTCGGGCGCAGACCTCGGCGGGACGTTCTCCGGTCGCGGCGAGGCGGCCGAGCCGCGCCGCGCCATGGGCGGCGCCGACCGCGCCCTCCTCGACCCGGTGGACCGGGATGGCCAGTTGATCGGCGAGGATCTGCGCCCACAGCCGCGAGCGCGACCCACCGCCGACGAGATCGATCTCGGCGATGACGGTGCCGGCGGCGGCGAGCGCGTCGCGATTGTCGACCACCGCGTGGCCGACCCCCTCGAGCACCGCCCGCGTCATCACCGCGCGGCCGTGACCGCCGCCGAGACCGGCGAAGATCGCCCGAAGCTCGGGATCGTTGGCGGGCGTGCGCTCGCCGGTGAGATAGGGCAGGAACATCGCCTCCCCGCCCGGGGTGGCGTCGTCGCCGAGTTCGGCGAGGAGCGCCTCGGCGCTCGCCCCCGTCACCCCCGCCCACCAGGCGAGGCAGGAGGCGGCCGACAGCATCACCCCCATCTGATGCCACAGCCCCGGCAGCGCATGGGCGAAGGCATGAACCGCCGAGCCCGGATTGGGGGCGAAACGGTCGGTGGTGACCCACAACACGCCCGAGGTGCCGAGCGACAGGAAGGCGTCGCCCGCCGCGATCGCGCCGAGGCCGACGGCGGTCGCGGCATTGTCGCCCGCCCCACCCGCCGCGACCGGCGCCGAAGCCATGCCCCAACGGGCGCAGAGCGCGGGCGAGAGCCGCCCCGCCGGCGCCGACCCTTCCGCGAGGCGTGGCATGTGGTCTCGCGTCAGCCCGCAGGCGGCGAGAACCTCGTCCGACCAGTCGCGCCGCGCCGGATCGAGCCACAGCGTGCCCGACGCGTCCGACATGTCCTCGATCTTCTCGCCGGTCAACCGCAGCCGCACGAAGGCCTTGGGCAGCAGCACGCAGGCCGTGCGCGCGAAGATCTCCGGCTCGTGCGCGCGCACCCACAGGAGCTTCGGCGCGGTGAAGCCGGGCATCGCGAGATTGCCGGTGATCGCGTGGAGGTCCGGCACGGCCGCCTCCAACGCGACGCATTCGGCGGCGGAGCGTCCGTCGTTCCAGAGAATGCAGGGGCGCAACACCCGGTCGTCGCGGTCGAGCAGCACCGCGCCGTGCATCTGGCCGGAGAGCCCGATCCCGGCGACCGCCGCGACCTCGCGCGGATGGGTGCCGGCGAGTTCGTCGACCGCCGAGATCGTCGCGCTCACCCAGGCCTCGGGATCCTGCTCCGACCAGAGCGGTCGCGGCCGGTGGACCTCGAGCGGTCGCTCGACCGTGGCGACGACCCGATCGCCGTCGACCAGGGCCGCCTTGACACTCGACGTGCCGATGTCGAGACCGAGATACATCGATCCGCTCCTCTCTCGATCACGCTCGTCATCCCGCCCTCAGGGCAGATTTTCTCGGATGACGATGTCGATACCGATGGTTTCCTGGGCGGTGGAGATCGGCTCCTTGCGCGCCAGCGCCTGGAGCACCCGCAGCGCCGAGCGTGCCTCGCGGCCGGGGTTCTGCGAGATCGTCGCGTCCATCGACCCGTTGAGCAGGAACCGCCGCGTGTGCACCGTCAGATCGTGGCCGACGAAGATCACCTCGCCCGCGCGCCCACTCTCCGCGAGCCCGGCGACCACGCCGGGCGTGCCCGCCCCGATGTTGTAGAGCCCGACCAGATCCGGCACCTCGGCCGCCAGTTTGATCGTCAGCCGGCGATTGGTCTCGTCGTCGTCACGCCCCTCGAGCGGCAACATCAGCTCGAGATCGGGGAAATCGGAGGCGATCACCCGGGAGATGCCGATGAAGCGGTCGGTGTGATCCGACAGCGCCAGCGACCCGGCGATGACCGCCACCTTGCCCTTGCGACCGCCGATGAAGCGGCCGATCAGCGAGCCCGCCGTGCGCCCGGCGGCGATGTTGTCGATCCCGACGTAGCGCGCCCGCCGCGACGACGGCACGTCGGAGACGAGCGTCACCACGTGGATCCCGGCCGCGACGAGATCGTCGATCGCCGCCCGCACCCGGGGATGATCGAGCGCCACCACGGCGAGGCCGTCATAGTTCGGGCCGATGTCCTCGAGGGTCTGCGTGAGGGCATTGGCGTCGAAGACGTCGGTCTCGACGATGTCGACCCGGGTCCGCCGCGCGGTCAGCCAGGCCCGTTCGCGGACCACCGTCTGCTGGATCTCCTCCATGAAGACGTTGAGGCTCTTCGGCATCACGAAGCAGAAGCGATAAGTGAGGCCGCGCGCCAGTTCCGCCGCCGCCGCATGGGGGCGGAACCCCAACCGCTCGATCGTCTCCTCGACCCGCGCGACCGTCGCCTTGCGCACCCCGGGACGCCCGTGCAGGACGCGATCGACGGTGGCGATCGAAACGCCGGCCTCGCGGGCGACGTCCTTCAACGTGGTGGATGAGGGGTCGATCTCGTCGTTCATGTCACGATGGATTGCGCAAAAATCTGAGGTGCGCAACTCAATTCGTCGCTGCACTGCGCCAGAGACCGCGCCGCAGAGCGAAAAAGCCTTGTCCGACGGGAGGATGGTTCGGTCAGTCGGCGAAGAACCGATAGGCCGTCCGATGCCGGTAGCGGGCGCCCGGCCGCAGCACCACCGACGGGAACTGACGCTTGTTGGGCGCGTCGACGAACCCCTGCGCCTCGAGGCAGAACCCGGCATGGGGCCCGTGCGCGATCCCGTCGTGCGCCGCCCCCGTCGCGCCGAGATGGGCGGCGGTATAGAGCTGGAGCGCCGGCTGATCGGTCTCCACCTCGAGCCGCAGGCGCTCGTCCGGCGACCAGACCCGCGCCGCGAGCGCCACCTCCCCCGGCGCGCCCGAGAGCGCGAAGGCGACGTCGTAGTCGCCGTCGATCCGGCGCGGACCGCGGAAATCGTATTCGGTTCCCGCCACCGGCAGGATCGCGCCGGTCGGGATCATCGCCGCGTCGACCGGCGTATAGAAGTCGGCCGAAAGCTCCAGCCGGTGATCGCGGCAATCGGCGCCGCCGTTCAGGGTGAAATAGGCGTGATTGGTGAGGTTCACCGGCGTCGGCGCGTCGCATGTGGCGCTCGCCGAGATCTCCAGCGACGCCGCCCCGGTCAGGCGATAGACCACCCGCGCCTCGACCCGGCCCGGCCAGCCCTGATCGCCGTCCTCCGACACCAGCGACAGCTCGACCGCGTCCTCGCTCGCGCCCTCGAGCCGCCAGATCCGCCGGGTGAAGCCGACCGGACCGCCGTGCAGCGTGTTGACGCCGCCCTCGTTCACCGCCAGCCGAACCTCGCGCCCGTCGAGGCGAAACCGCCCGCCACCGATGCGATTGGCGCAGCGCCCGGCGATCACCCCGAGATGGGAGGGATTGAGCCGATAGCCCTCGATCGTCTCGTAGCCGAGCACCACCGGGCGCGGCGCGCCGTCGCCGACCGGCACCGTGAGCCCGCGCACCGCCGCGCCGATCGTCACGATCGAGGCGACCGCCCCACCCGGCGAGCGCAGCTCCACCGCCTGGACCGCCACACCATCGATCGTCCCGAAATCGCGGATGAGTGCCATGATCGTCGTCCGTCTCCCTGCCTCGGAAGGCGCCCCGTCGGTGCGCCGGGCCGCCGTTCCGGCCGTGCCCGCCCCCTGTCTACTCCCGGGAGCCGCCGAGGGGGAGAGGCGATCGACCGCAGCCGCGCCGAAGCCCCGTCCCGCCGAATCCCCATTGCATCGAGGCATCGATGCATTATCTCGAGGTACGCCAATCGAAAATTTGCGGTGAGTAGGCTGCTCGCCCGCCCGTCAGAGAGGACATGCCATGAAGACCCGCATCTTCGGCCGCACCGGCGTCGCCGTTTCCGAAATCGGTTTCGGTGCCTGGCAGATCGGCGGCTCCTGGGGATCCGTCGACGAGGCCGACGGCCGTGCCGCGCTCCATGCCGCGCTCGACGCCGGCATGACCTTCGTCGACACCGCCGACGTCTACGGCGACGGCCGTTCGGAGCGAATCATCGCCGAGGTGCTGCGCGAGCGCGGCGGTGAGCGCCCCTTCGTCGCCACCAAGGCCGGCCGCCGCCTCGCCCCCCACGTCGACGCCGGCTACACCGCCGCCAATCTCGAGGCCTTCGTCGATCGCAGCATCGCCAATCTCGGCGTCGAGCGGCTCGACCTCGTCCAGCTCCATTGCCCGCCGACCGAGACCCTCTACCGTCCCGAGGTGTTCGACGCGCTCGACGGCCTGAAGCGCGCCGGCAAGATCCGCGACTACGGCGTCAGCGTCGAGAAGGTCGAGGAGGCGCTGAAGGCGATCGAATACCCCGGCGTGGTGTCGATCCAGATCATCTACAACATGTTCCGCCAGCGCCCGGCCGGCCTGTTCTTCCGCGAGGCCGAGCGTCGCGGCATCGCCGTGATCACCCGCGTGCCCCTGGCGAGCGGCCTCCTCACCGGCAAGATCGGCCGCTCCACCGTCTTCGCCGACGACGACCACCGCAAGTTCAACCGCCACGGCGAGGCCTTCGACGTCGGCGAGACCTTCGCCGGCGTGCCCTTCGACGTCGGTCTGGCGGCGGTCGAGGAGATCCGCCGCGTGGTGCCCGAGGGCGTGGCGATGGCCGCCTTCGCCCTGCGTTGGATCCTGATGGAGAGCGCGGTCTCGGTGGTGATCCCCGGCGCCCGCAACGCCGATCAGGCCCGCGCCAACGCCGCCGCCGCCGATCTCCCGCCGATTCCGCCGGCGACGATGGAGGCGATCCGCGAGATCTATCGCACGATGATCGCGCCGCACGTCCATCAGCGCTGGTGACCGCGGGGCCGGGCGGCGTGCGACGCATGGGCGATATCCACGCCCATGCGACGGACCGTCATGGAACTGCAATGGGAAGGGTGTTCCTCGTCGGCATCGAACTCGCGCGGGCCCCGTCGGGCTCGCCCATTGACGAGGTTGCCATGCTGAAGCGCGCCCTTCTCGCGACCGTTCTGGTCACCGCCGGTTGGACCGGCGGTGCCGTCGCCCAGACCATCTATCCGCTCGATCGGGCGGAGATCCTCTCCGGCTCCAAGTTCGACCTCAAGGTCGAGTTCCCCGGCACCGTCGCCGCCGACAAGCTCGAGGTGACCATCGACGGCAAGGACGCCGCCGAGGTGCTGGGCGCCAAGCCCGAGATCGTCGCCAAGGAGGACGGCCACGACCTGACCGCCTATTGGCTGCGCGGCGTGTCGCTGACCACCGCCGGCAAGGTGAAGGTCGAGGCCTCCGCCGGCACCGAGAAGAAGTCGGTCGCCTGGGACGTCTTCGACACGCCCAAGGGCCGCGTCGCCAAGAACGTCATCCTCTTCGTCGGCGACGGCTTCTCGATCGCCCACCGCACCGCCGCCCGCATCATGTCGAAGGGCATCGTCCAGGGCCACTTCGGCGGCGAGCTCGCCGTCGACGACATGCCCTACATGGCGCTGATCTCGACGCCCGGCACGGATTCGATCGTCACCGACAGCGCCAACGCGATGAGCGCCTATACGACGGGTCACAAGACCTGCGTCAACGCGCTCGGCGTCTACTGCGCCAAGAACAAGAACACCCTCGACCATCCCAAGGTCGAGACCATCGGCGAACTGGTGAAGCGCAAGACCGGCATGGCCCTCGGCGTCGTCACCAACTCCGAGATCGAGGACGCCACCCCGGCCGGCATCGTCGCCCACACCCGCAAGCGCTCCGACTTCAACGACATCGTCGAGATGTTCTACGACGTGAAGCCGGACGTGATCATGGGCGGCGGCTCGCCCAACTTCCTGCCGAAGTCGACCCCCGGCTCCAAGCGCAAGGACGACGTCGACTATCTCAAGAAGTTCGAGGAGGCCGGCTACGCCTTCGTCTCGACCAAGACCGAGATGGAGAAGGCGGTCGCCGACGGCAAGTCGAAGATCCTCGGCCTCTACAACACCGGCAACATCGACGGCGCCCTCGACCTGAAGTTCCTCAAGAAGGGCTCGGTCTCCAAGTTCCCCGATCAGCCCGACGTGGTCGACGAGACCAAGGCGGCGATCGCCACCCTGTCGAAGAACCCGAACGGCTTCTTCCTGATGGTCGAGAGCGCCCGCATCGACAAGTACTCGCACTCGCTCGACCCCGAGCGCGCGCTCTTCGACACCATCATGCTCGACAACGCCGTCAAGTATGCCAAGGACTTCGCGGCGAAGAACGGCGACACCATGATCATCGTGGTGGCCGACCATGCCCACCCCGTGTCGATCATCGGCACCTATGACGACGACCGTCCGGGCCAGACCCCGCGCGAGAAGCTCGGCACCTACGCCGACGCCAAGGTGCCGAACTACGGCCCGGTCGACGCCGAGGGCTATCCGACCAACATCGACGTCTCCAAGCGCATCGCCCTCAACTTCGGCACCACCCCCGACACCTGCTTCGACGCCAAGCCGCACCTCGAGGGCGAGAACGTCCCCGCCGTCGCCGGCGCCACGCCGAAGACCTATGTCGAGAACCCGAAGAACTGCGAGCGCCCCGGCGCCGTCCACGTCACCGGCAACCTGCCCTTCGACGCCTCGTCGGGTGTCCACTCCGGCGACGACGTGCTCTTGACCGCGATGGGTCCGGGCGCGGAAGTCTTCCACGGCCGTCTCGACAACACCCGCGTCTTCCGCGCCATGGCGACGGCCCTCGGCCTCGCCAAGTGAGCGGACGAACCAGCAAGTGAGGATGTCCATGTCCGTCCCCCGCGTGGGATCGACCGAGACCGGGATCACGCGGCGGTGCCTCACCGCCGCGTGGTTCGCTTGCGTGGTCTTCCCCGGCGCCGCCCGCGCGGCCGCGCCGACGCCGCTGACCTTCGACACGCTCTATTCCGAATTCGGCGTGCGCGGTCTGGTGTTCTCCCCGACCGTCAAGGCCTCCGTCGGCAAGCCGGTCTCGATCATCGGCTACATGGCGCCGCCGCTGATGGCCGAGGCGACCTTCTTCGTCCTGACCCGCGAGCCGCTGGCGATCTGCCCCTTCTGCCAGTCCGACGCCGATTGGCCCTCCGACATCGTCGTCGTCCGCCTCGCCGGGGCGAGCCCGCTGGTCTCCGCCGGCACGCGCGTCACCGTCACCGGCACGCTCGAGGTCGGCACCGCCACCGATCCCGACACCGGCTTCGTCAGCCAATTGAGGATCGTCGATGCCGAATATCGCCGTGGCCCCTGAGGCGCCCGCGCCGGCCGAGACGCTGACGCTCGACGCGGTCGCCGTCGTCCATGCCCGCAAGGGAAACGCCCCCTTCGAGGCGCTGCGCCTCGATCGGCTCGACGTCGCCCCCGCCACCGCGCTCGGCGTCTCCGGCCCGTCGGGTGCCGGCAAGTCGACGCTGCTCCACATCGTCGCCGGCCTCGCCGTCCCGAGCGAAGGCGCCGTCATCTGGGGGGCGACCCGGATCGACCGCCTCGGCGAAGGCGCCCGCGACCGCTGGCGGCGCGAGACCGTCGGCTTCGTCTTCCAGGATTTCCACCTCGTCGACGAACTCTCGGTTCTCGACAACGTGCTGCTGCCCGCCCGCTTCGCCGCCTTCCATGCCGCGCCCGCCCTGCACGCCCGCGCCCACGCCCTGATCGAGCGCGTCGGCCTCGCCGATCCCGCCCGCCGGGCCGCCCGCCTGTCGCGCGGCGAGCGCCAGCGCGTCGCCGTCGCCCGCGCCCTGCTGATGGGCCCCCGCCTGATCCTCGCCGACGAGCCGACCGCGAGCCTCGACGCCGCCAACGGCCACGAGGTCGCCGACCTTCTCGTCGCCTCGGCGCGCGAGAGCGGCGCCACCCTGATCGTCGCCGCCCACGATCGCGACCTCCTCGCCCGCATGGACCGGGTCGTCGCCCTCCGCGCCGGTCACGTCGATCCGGAGACGACACGATGAACCCGATCCCGATGATCCTCGCCGATCTGCGCGGCCTCAGATGGATCGGCGTGGTGATCGTCGCTCTGGTGGCGATCGCCGTCGCCGTCGGCATCGCGCTCGGCGCCCAGGAACGGGCCTTCCGCCACGCCTCCGCCACCGCCGCGAGCGACTTCCCGCTGGTGATCGGCGCCGCCGGCAGCCCGACGCAATTGGTCCTGTCGACCGTCTACCTCCGCCTCGACGCCCTCCCCCTCCTCGACGGCGAGACCCTGCGCCGCTACGGCGCCGACGACCGCGTCGCCGCCGTCGCCCCGATCGCCTTCGGCGACGTCGTGCGCGGCCATCCGGTGATCGGCACCACCGCCGAATTCGCCTCCCGCTGGGGCCGTCTCGCGCCGAGCGAAGGGCGGATGTTCGCCGAGGAGGGCGAGGCCGTCGTCGGCTCCGCCGCGAAGATCGCCGTCGGCGAGACCTTCAGCCCCTCGCATGGCCACGCCGGCAGCGCCGCCCATCCCGGCGAGGCCGATCCGGAGGAGAAGGCCCACGTCCACGGCGAGGTTCATTACACCGTCGTCGGTCGCATGCCGCCGACCGGCGGCCCCTGGGACCGCGCCGTGATGGTGCCGGTCGAGAGCGTGTGGGAGACCCACGGTCTCGGCAACGGCCACGCGGGCGAAGACCACATCGGCGCCCCCTTCGACGCCGAGAAACTGCCCGGCCTTCCCGCCCTGGTGATCAAGCCGAAGTCCTTCGCCGCCGCCTATCAGCTGCGCGCCGAGGGCCGCGCGAAAGGGCTCGGCGCGCTCTTCCCGGCCGAGGTCCTGGTCGAACTCTATGCCGTGCTCGGCGACGTCGGCCGGATCCTGAAGATCGCCTCGGCGCTCGACGACGGCCTCGTCTTCCTCGCCGTGACGGCGCTGCTCGTCACCGTCGGGGGCTTGCGCCGACGCCGTTACGCCATGCTGCGAGCCCTCGGCGCGCCGCGACGATTCGTGCTGGCGACCGTCTGGGGCTCGGCCGCCACACTGGTGGCGATCGGCTGCCTCCTCGGCCTCGGCCTCGGCTGGGCCGCCGCCGGCACCGTCTCCCATCTCCTGACCGCCGAGACCGGCCTCGCCGTGCCGGTCCGCCTCGAGGCGCCCGATTTCCTCTGGGCCGGCCTCGTCTTCCTCGCCGGCAGCCTGTTCGCGCTGGTCCCGGCGATCATCGCCGGACGCGGCCGCATCGTCGACGG
>OFIS01000134.1_pt1 | contig 82311 bp, 72 predicted proteins | sample 1775071 | NCBI WGS metagenome assembly OFIS01 (sample SAMN08195774, study PRJEB24354) | sludge metagenome | isolation source: sludge from phenol fed wastewater aerobic bioreactor C | place: India: Nagpur | collected 2016-09-17
GCGCTTCCTCCGTCTGTTCAGACAGTTGCAGCGTCTACCCGCGCTGTATCGCAGGATGCGACTGGTGGGGAATCAGGTCGGCTGTTGAAAAGCGCCTCGCGGGAATGACGAACAAAAGCCACCGGGTTGGAGCACGAGTGGCATTTCATTCCACGGAGTGCCAAGTGGTATCAGTGGCTGGCGACCTGGCTGGTCTCGCGCGCGGCGCTGCGCGCGGCGAGCTTGGCGCGAATCGCCGGGATCGCCGCCAGCGCGGCCTTCTCGCCGGCGAGGATGGCCAGGTTCTTCTGCTCGAAGTCGGTGGGGCCGATGCCGCTGAGGTCGGGGCGGATCACCACGTCGGCGCGGGCGATTTCCTGCGCCGCCAGCTGCCGCCCCATGATCGTGATCGACTGGCCCACGATGTTCAGCATGCCCTGCGGGTTGCTGCCGCTGGGCGTGGCGGAGATGTCCACCGCGATCACGAAGTTCGCGCCGAGCTGGCGCGCGGCGTCCACCGGGATCGGGCTGACCACGCCGCCGTCCACGTAATGCTTGCCGGCGATCGTGGTCGGCTCGAACACGCCGGGGATGCTGCACGAAGCGCGCACCGCCTGCCCGGTGTTGCCGCTCACGAAGACGGCACGCTGGCCGGTTTCCAGTTGCGTGGCCACTGCCGCGAACGGCAGCTTCAGGCGCTCGATCGGCTGGTGCTGCAGCAGCTGGTTGACGTAGTCCTGCAGCATGCGGCCGCGCACCAGGCCGCCGGAGAACAGCTGCACGTCGCGGATCTTCGCCTCGTCCAGGCCGAACGCCACCTGCTGCATGCGGAACGGATCCATGCCGCTGGCGTACAGCGCGCCCACCACGCTGCCCGCGCTGGTGCCGGCCACCACGTCGGGATGGATGCCGCTGGCCTCCAGCATCTTGATCACGCCGATGTGCGCGAAACCCTTCGCCGCACCGCCGCCGAGCGCGAGGCCGATCTTCAGCTTCGGTGGCGGCGGCGGTGGCGCGACCGGCGGCGGCACGGGCCTGGCCGCGTGGGTGCAGGCGCCAAGCGCGAGCGTGGCGAGCAGCGGCAGTAGCAGGCGGCGGAAGCGCATGGGATGAGGATGGAGAGAGAGGATGGTGATGGGTTGGCGTGTGTATGGCCCGATTGGCGGCGAACCCGGCCTAAGATCCCGTTCACCCTGAGCGTAGGCCGCAGGCCGGAGTCGAAGGGCCAACTACGAGTCGCTTCGACTCCGCTTGCTTGCGCAAGCTACGCTCAGCGTGAACGGTTAGCTGGACGTGCGGGAGAAAGAAACTCAACCCTGCGCGCCGTCGGCCTCGACGTGGTAATGCGTGGCCAGCTCGATCTCCTGCTTCGAGCCGAGGAACACCGGCACGCGCTGGTGCAGCGCGGTGGGCTGCAGATCCATGATGCGTTCGCGCCCGGTGGTGGCGGCGCCGCCGGCCTGTTCCACGATGAAGGCCATCGGGTTCGCCTCGTACATCAGGCGCAGCTTGCCGGTGCCACCCTTGGCGGTGATCTTGGCGTCCAGCGGGTAATAGAACACGCCGCCGCGGGTCATGATGCGGTGCACGTCGGCCACCATCGAGGCCACCCAGCGCATGTTGAAATCCTTGCCGCGCGGGCCGTCCTTGCCGGCCAAGAGCTCGCCGACGTAGCGCTGCATCGGCGCCTGCCAGTGGCGCTGGTTGGACATGTTGATCGCGAACTCGGCGGTGGTTTCCGGAATGCGGATGCCGCGCCGCGAGAGCACGAAGCTGCCCACCTCGCGGTCCAGCGTGAACTCGTGGCTGCCGTGGCCGAAGGTGAGCACCAGCAGGGTGGACGGGCCGTACACCACGTAGCCCGCCGCGAGCTGGGTGGTGCCCGGCTGCAGGAAGTGCTCGGCCTTCGGCTCGGTGACGCCGTCGGGGCAGCGCAGCACCGAGAAGATCGTGCCCACCGACACGTTCACGTCGATGTTCGAGCTGCCGTCCAGCGGATCGAACAGCAGCAGGTGCTGGCCCTTGGGGTACATGTCGGGGATCGGCTGCGGGTCTTCCATTTCCTCCGAGGCGCAGGCGGCGAGGTGGCCGCCCCAGGCGTTTGCCTCCAGCAGGATCTCGTTGGAGATCACGTCCAGCTTCTTCTGCGCCTCGCCCTGCACGTTGTCGGTGCCGGCGTTGCCCAGCACGCCGCCCAGCGCGCCCTTGCCCACCGCCACGCCGATGCGCTTGCAGGCGCGCGCCACCACTTCGATCAAGAGGGAAAGCTCGGCGTTGATGTGGCCGGCGCGGCGTTCCTCGATCAGGAACTGGATCAGGGTGATGGGCTTCATGGGTAGTCCACGGAAAAAGGTGGCGCCATTGTCCCGGCTCCGGCTGAACGGTTCCAGCCCGATCTTGATCTCGAAACATCGCCGTCCCGGCGATGTTTCGAGTCAGCGAGTCCGGCACAGGTCCGGCCCCGCTTCCGCCAGACAAGTACTCGCGTACTTGTCGCGGCGGGCCATCCATGGCCCGCACGGGCACCTCGGAATCCTTCGAGGCGCCCGGCTGCTGACATCACGATGTCAGCAGCGGGTCGGCAAGCTGTCCCTCCAACAAAGGAGGGAAGGGCATGCGCGACACGGTTTATTTCCTCGTTTTCGACGGTTACGCCGACTGGCAGGCCGCGCTGGCGCTGTGCGAGATCCGCCGCCCCGGCGACTGGCGGGTGCAGGCGGTGGGTTTTTCGATGGCGCCGGTGGTGTCGATGGGCGGGCTCACCGTGCAGGTCGAGCTGAGCCTGGCCCAGCTCGACCTGCAGCGGGCGGCGCTGTTGATCCTGCCCGGCGGCCACCTGTGGGCGCGCGGCGAGGGTCTGGCGGCGGTGGCCGCCGCGCGCCGTGTGCACGCGGCCGGCGCGCCGGTGGCGGGCATCGGCGACGGCGTGCTGGCGCTGGCCCGCGCCGGCCTGCTCGACCACTGCCGGCACACCGGCAACCACGCCGGCGATATCGCTGCCCACGTGCCCGACTACCGCGGTGCCGAGCAGTACGACGCCGGCGTGCTCGCGGTCAGCGACGGCGGCACGCTCACCGCCAGCGAGCTGGGCAGCGTGGAGTTCGCGCGCGAGGTGATCCGCACGCTGGACCTCTACAACGCCAGCGACCGCGAGCACTGGTTCCGCCTCTACAAGCACGCCCTGCCGCCGCCGTGGCTGGCAAGTGCTACTGCGGCGGCGGCCTGAACTGGTGCGCTCGTCCGCGAGCGCAGCTTCGACCAAGTTCCGGTTTCGGGAAGGAGTTCGGAATCGGCGAATCCAGCCGCGGCTATCCATGGCCGCACGCTTCACCAATGCGCTCGTCCATGAGCGCAGCTTCGACCAGGTTCCGGTTTCGGGAAGGAGTTCGGAATCGGCGAGTCCAGCCGCGGCCATCCATGACCGCACTCTTCAAAAGAAGCAGAGCTTGCATCATGACGAACAAGACCATGCTCGACCGCGTGCTGCTGGCCTACCGGCCGCTGTACCTGCACGGCTTGCTGCTGGATGGCCAGTACCGCCTGCCGCGCGCCGCCGCGCCCTCGCAAGGCGCCCGGCGACGGCGCATGCTGCTGGCGGCGCTGACCGGCCTGCGCCACGTCCTGTCACCCACGAGGAACCAGCCATGAAGAAGACCTACCACGGCAGCTGCCACTGCGGCGCGGTGCGCTACGAAGCCGAGCTCGATCTCGCCGAGGGCACCGGCCGGTGCAATTGCTCGTACTGCGCCAAGCTGCGGCTGTGGGGCAAGCATGCGAAGCCGGAGGAGTTCCGGCTGCTTGCCGGCGAAGACGCGCTGACCGTGTACCGCTTCAACACGCACAGCCTGGAACATCCGTTCTGCAGCCACTGCGGCGTGCACGTCTTCACCCGGGGCGACATTCCGGAAATGGGCGGCAAGTTCGTGTCGGTCAACCTCGCCAGCCTCGACGACGTGGCGCCGCAGGAGCTGATCGAGGCGCCGCTGCGCTGGTACGACGGCCGCGCCAACAACTGGATGAACCCGCCCGCCGAAACGCGGCACCTGTGAGGCATCGACCATGACCAAGCCCATCCTCAACCTCGACGAACTCGAACCGATCCCGCTCGACGTGCTGAACAAGCAGTACGGCGGCGGACCGATGCCGGAGAAATTCGCCGGCGGCATGGCGCCGATCGGGCATCGGCTGGGCGCGAAGAAGCTCGGCTACAACCTCACCGTGGTGCCGCCGGGCAAGCGCGCGTTTCCGTTCCATGCGCACCGTGCCAACGAGGAGATGTTCTTCGTGGTCGAGGGTGCGGGCGAAGTGCGCATCGGCGCCGAGACCTGGCCGATCCGCGCGGGCGACGTGATCGCCTGCCCGCCCGGCGGGCCGGAAACCGCGCACCAGATCGTCAACACCGGCGCGGTCACGCTGCGCTATCTCGCCGTGTCGAGCATGGAGACGCCGGAGATCTGCGAGTACCCGGATTCGGGCAAGTTCGCCGTGATGCACGCCGCGGGCAGGGGTGCGGACGGCAAGCCGCAGGGCTTCCGCCATGTCGGCCGCGCGGCGGACGGCCGCGACTACTGGGACGGCGAGTAGCCGGCACTGGCGATCGATGCGCGGGCAGGCCACCATGTTTGGATGCGTCGCGCCGATCGCCTGTTCCTCATCATCCACGCCTTGCGCGGAAGGCGCACCGCGCTGCCCGCGCGCAACCTTGCCGAGACGCTGGGTGTGTCGCTGCGCACCGTCTACCGCGATGTGGCCGACCTGCAGCTCTCCGGCGTGCCGATCGAGGGCGAGGCGGGCGTGGGCTACGTGCTGCGCAAGGGTTCGGACATCCCGCCGCTGATGTTCACCGCCGACGAACTCGAATCGCTGGTGGTGGGCACGCGCTTCGTGCGCGCGTTCGCGGGCGATCGGCTGGCCGAAGGCGCCAAGGCCGCACTGCTGAAGATCGAGGCGGTGCTGCCGCCGGAACTGCGCGAACGTGCCGCGCGCACGCGCATCTACGCGCCGGTGTGGCGCGACCAGGGCAAGGCCGATGCCGCGGCGCGGATCGACCTGCTGCACGCGGCGATCGAGGCGCGCCACGTGCTGCGGATGGACTACAGCGACGAGGCCGGCAACGCCAGTACGCGCGAGATCGAGCCGTTGTGCCTCGCGTTCTGGGGCGGCAAGTGGACGCTGGGCGCGTGGTGCCGGCTGCGCGAGGGATTCCGCAACTTCCGCCCGGACCGCATCGTGCGCTGCACCGTGTCCGGCGAGTGCTTCGACGACCGCCCGGGCCGCAACCTCGACGCCTACCTGCAGGCGGTGGGCGGCGCCTACGCCGGCATGGAATAGCCGGCCGGCAATTTTGCGGTTGTACGCCGCCATCGGCCCGCCCGCTCGGGTACGCTCGCAGCACCACGTCAGCCCGAGGATCCGAGCCATGTCGTCGACCGTGCGCCATCCCCTGTTGTCGATCGCCCCGGCCAAGCTGCGCCCGACCCAGTTGACCGTGGGCAAGGCCGAGGTCGCGGCCAAGCGCGCGCAGTGGAAGCAGCTGGGCCGGAAGAAGCGCAAGGAGCTGCTCGCCTCGCACTGGTTCCCCGGCGTGCTGGGGCCGAAGCAGCACGTCTACATCGTCGACCACCACCATCTCGGCCTCGCCTTGCTGGAGGAGGACGTGAAGCACGTGCCGGTGATGATCCAGCGCGATTTCTCCTGGCTGGTGCCGGACGTGTTCTGGCGCACGATGGAGTTCAACCGCTGGGCGCATCCCTACGACCGGCACGGCAACCGCGTCGACTACGGCGCGATCCCGGCCGGCCTGGCCGGGATGGCCGACGATCCCTACCGCACGCTCGCCGCGCGGGTGCGCATGGCCGGCGGCTGCGCCAAGGACGCGGTGCCGTACGCGGAATTCCTGTGGGCGGATTTCTACCGCCGCCGCCTGAAACTGCCGGGCGGCAGGATCGGCGCGAAGGCGCTGCAGGAGGCGCTGCTGCTCGCGCACGGCCATGACGCCGCCTACCTGCCGGGCTGGAGCGGGATGATCGAATGAGCGCGGCACCGGCCGCCAACCGCGCCGCCGACGTGCTGGCCGGCCTGTCGATCGCCGGCCTGCTGCTGCCCGAGGCGGTGGCGTACTCGGGCATTGCCGGGCTGCCGCCGCAGGCCGGCGTGATCGCGCTGTTCGTCGGCCTGGCCTGCTACGGCCTGCTCGGGCGCAGCCGCTACGCGATTGTCTCGGCCACCTCGTCTTCGGCCGCGGTGCTGGCCGCCGGCACGCTGGCGCTGGCGGGTCCGGAAGGGGCCGCGCGCGCCGCGGTGGCGGCCACCCTGGTGCTGCTCACCGGCGGCTGTTTCCTGGTTGCCGGCGCCGCCCGGCTCGGCGGCCTGTCGCACCTGATCGCGCGGCCGGTCCTGCGCGGTTTCACCTTCGGCCTGGCTTGCGTGATCGCGCTGAAGCAGTTGCCGAATCTCGGCGGCCTGCCGGACCTGCACGGCGACTTCGTGCCGCGCCTGTTGCTGGATCTGCTGCGCTCGGCCGGCGGCGTCAATCCGGCCGCGCTGGGGACCGGCGCGGCCGCGCTGCTGCTGCTGTTCCTCGCCGAGCGGGTGCGGCGCTTGCCGGGCAGCTTGCTGGCGATCGTGCTGGGCGTGGCCGCGTCCGGCTGGCTGGCCCGCCACGGCGTGGCGCTGACTGGCGCGATCGATCTCGTCCCGGCCTGGACGCTTCCGGCGTGGCCGCAACCGGACCAGTGGCTGCCCAGCGTGGAGCTGGCGGCGGCGGTGCTGCTGGTGCTGTATGCCGAATCCTACGGCTCGATCCGCGCGTTCGCCCTGAAGCACGGCGATCCGGTGCAGCCCAATCGCGACCTGCTGGTGCTGGGCGTGGCGAACGCGCTGTCCGGCCTGCTGCATGGCATGCCGGTGGGCGCGGGCTATTCCGGTACCTCGGCGAACGAGGCGGCCGGCGCGCAGTCGCGGCTGGCCGGGCTGGTGGCGGCGGCGACCGTGCTGCTGCTGGTGCTGGTGCTGCTGCGCTGGATCGAGCGCATCCCCGCGCCGGTGCTGGCGGCGATCGTGATCCACGCGGTCAGCAAGTCGTGGCGGCTGTCGGTGTTCCGGCCCTACCTGCAGTGGCGGCGCGACCGCTTGGTGGCGCTGGCCGCGGTGCTGGCCGTGCTGGCGCTGGGCATCCTCAACGGCCTGCTGGCGGCGATCGCGTTCGGCCTGGTGATGCTGCTGCGCCAGCTCGCCACGCCGCACCTGAGCGTGCTGGGCCGGCTGCCGGGCAGCCACGATTTCGTCGACCTGGCGGAACACCCGTCTGCGCAGCCGCCGCCCGGCATGCTGGTGCTGCGGCCGGAGGAGCCGCTGTTCTTTGCCAATGCGGAATCGATCCTGGCGCTGGCGCGGCGGCAGGTGGAGCGCCATCCCGCCGGCTCGGTGCTGGTGCTCAGCCTGGAGGAGTCGCCCGACCTGGACGGCACCACGCTGGAGGCGCTGGCGGATTTCGCGGCATGGCTGGCTGCGCGCGGCATCGTGTTGCGGGTGGCGCGGCTCAAGGACGCGGTGCGCGCTCTGCTGCTGCGCGCGGCGCTGCCCCAGCTTCCGCCACAGGCGCTCGACTACTGGAGCGTGGAAGATGCGGTCGAGGCGGCGGCATCCGCGCCGCCACCGACGGAGACATCGCCACCGTGAAGATCGCCAAGGGCCTGCCGTGGCTGGCATGGGGTGCGCTGTGCCTGGCCGTGCCGGCCTGGGCGGCGCAGGACGCCGACGCGCGCTTCGCGCAGGTCACCACCGCCGAATGGGCGTGGCGCACCGGCCAGGCCGGCATCAGCGCCTCGGGCGAGACGCAGCCGAACAACGGCCGCCTCGACGATGTGGACGCGAACAGCCAGCAGCAGCGCCTGGACTACTGGCGCAAGGTGATGGCGCAACTCGACGCCATCGACGTCGCCCAGCTCTCGCCGGAGAACCGCACGAACTACGCGGTGTACCGCGCGCAGATCGCGAACTTCATCGCCGGCCAGCAGTTCAAGCAGTGGCAGATGCCGTTCAACAGCGACTCGGCGTTCTGGAGCGACGTGGGCTACGTGCTGGGCGGCGACCACTTGCGCACGGCGGACGACTACCGCAAGTACCTCGACCGCCTCGGCCAGATCCCGCACTACTTCGAGCAACAGATCGCCAACATGCGGCTGGGCCTCGCGCGCGGCTTCAGCGTGCCGCGCGCGGTGCTCAAGGGGCGCGACCGGTCGATCGCCGCGGTGGCGGAGCTCACCGATCCCACGGCTTCGAGCTTCTACGCGCCGTTCAAGCAGATGCCCGCGACGATCCCCGCCGACCAGCAGCAGGCGCTGCGCGAGGAGGCCGCGCGGCGCATCCGCGACGAGGTGATCCCCGCCTACGCGAAGCTGCTGAAGTTCTTCGACGATGAGTACGTGCCGCAGGCGCGCAGCACGCTCGCCGCCGAGGCGCTGCCCGACGGCAAGGCGTACTACCGCCAGCAGCTGCGCGAATACACCACGCTCGACCTTTCGCCCGACCGGATCCACCAGATCGGCCTGGAGCAGGTGGCGAAGATCCACGCGCAGATGCTGGACGTGATGCGGCAGACCGGCTTCAAGGGCAGCTTCGCCGACTTCCTGCACTACCTGCGCACCGACCCACAGTTCTATGCGAAGACGCCGCAGGAACTGCTGGATAGGACCGCCTGGGTGGCCAAGGAAGTGGACGGCCAGATGGGCAAGTTCTTCGGCCACCTGCCGCGCGCGCGCTTCACCATCGAGCCGGTGCCGGCCGCGATTGCGCCGTACTACACCTCCGGCCGCGGCGGCGCGGACGTCTATCTGGTCAACACCTGGGACCTGGCATCGCGCCCGCTCTACAACATGCCCGCACTGACCCTGCACGAGAGCTACCCCGGCCACGCGCTGCAACTGGAACTGGCCGCCGAGCAGCACCATTTCCCCGCATTCCGCCGCAATGGCTACATCTCCGCCTACGGCGAAGGCTGGGGCCTGTACTCGGAATACCTCGGCAACGAGATGGGCATCTACCGGACGCCCTGGCAGCAGTTCGGCTACCTCACCTACCAGATGTGGCGCGCCTGCCGCCTCGTGGTCGACACCGGCATCCACCACCTCGGCTGGACGCGGAGCCAAGCGATCGACTACCTCACCGAAAACACCGCACTGAGCCCGCTGGAAATCGCCAACGAGGTCGACCGCTACATCAGCTGGCCCGGCCAGGCCGACAGCTACGAACTGGGTTATCTCACGATCCTCGAACTGCGCGCCAGGGCCGAAAAGGCGCTGGGCGAGAAGTTCGACCTGCGCGCCTTCCACGACACCGTGCTGTCCACCAGCTCGGTGCCGCTGCCGGTGCTGGAGGCGCGCATCGACCGCTTCATCGCCGAGGGCGGGCCGGAGCCGGACTACGGTTGCGATGGCGCGAAGTCCAAGCACGCCCCCTGAGCGGGGCATGCGGGCACATTGATCCGCGCTGCATGAATGAAGTAACATGCAAATGTGCTTCACATGGAGAGTTCGTCATGAACGCACATGCAAGCCGCGTCGCCGAAGCTTCTTCACGCTACCTGCCGCCCATCGAAACACTGGCGGCCCCCGCATTGCGCAGCTTCTTCAAGCTCGCCGAGCACTGGGATCTGCGCGTGGCCGAACAGCGCAAGCTGCTCGGCGATCCGCCCGAATCCACGTTCTACAAGTGGAAGCGCGAGCAGGACGGCAGCCTGGGCCGCGACACGCTGGAGCGCATCAGCTACCTGCTCGGCATCTGGAAATCGCTGCAGATCCTGTTCCCCGATCCCGCGCAGGCCGATGCGTGGCTGCGCAAGCCGAACACCGCGTCGGTGTTCGGCGGGCATTCCGCGCTGGAGCGCATGCTGTCGGGCAACGTGGCCGACCTGTTCGTGGTGCGCCAGTACCTGGATGCGCAGCGCGGCTGAACCGCGTCGCAGGCGGCGCGATCTGCTGTCGCCACACTCGCCTTCCCGTCGATCGCCCCGGAGGCTTGCCGTGCCCGATGATGGATTGCCGCCCGTCCGCCGCATCCGCTGGAGCCATGCCTACCGCATCGTGCCCAGCCGCTTCCCGCCGGTGGGCGTGTACGACCGCATCGCCGATCCGGCCGACCTCGACGCGGTGTTCGCGATCGAGGCGCTGACCAACCCGCGCCTGCGCGAGGAGGCCGGCGCCTTGCAGCTGGTGCCGCAGGAACGCCGCATCAGCGGCCCGGGATCGACGCCGGTGATGGCCGCGTTCACGCATCTGAATCCGGAGGGCAGCCGTTTTTCCGACGGCACGTGGGGCGTGTTCTACGCCGCGCACACGGTGGCCACCGCGGTGGAGGAAACCGTGTACCACCGCGAACGCTTCCTCGCCGCCACCGCCGAGCCGGCCTGCGCGATCCAGATGCGCTGCTACCGCACGCGCATCGACAGCCGCCTGCACGACCTCCGCGGCGGCTGGAAGCAGGCGCACGATCCGGACGTCTATACGGCCAGCGTGAATCTGGCGCGCACGTTGCGCGACGCCGGTTCCAACGGCCTCGTCTACGACAGCGTGCGCGATCCGGGCGGCGAATGCGTGGCCGCGTTCTACCCGGACGTGGTCGCGCCCTGCGTGCAGGCGCAGCACCTGGTCTATCGCTGGGACGGTGCGCGCATCGCACAGGTGCTGGAAGTGTCGGAACTCGCGCGCAAGCTTTCACGGGAAGCGCGATGAAACGCCGTGGATCGGCGTCGTGCGCTACCGGTTGGGCCGCAGCCTTGAATTGAGCCGCCAGCGATGGCGATCAGCTACGCAGCAGGAGCCTCCCAGGTGGGAGGCTCCCGATTTTCAAGCCGGGTGCGGCTTCAGCTCAGAACCGGTAGCCGAGGCTCACGCCGTAGACCAGCGGGTTGATCTTCGCGGTGCCGACCTTGCTGCCGTTGACCTTCACGTCGCTTTCGATGTTCGCCCAGCGCAGGTCGGCGGTGAAGAGCCACTTCGGGTTGATCGTCACGTCGACGCCGGCGTGTGCGGCCACGCCCCAGCTGTTGGCGATGCTGACGCTGGTGCCGGCGAGCGCGCCCGCGGAGCGCGTGTGGAAGAAGGCGGTGTAGTTCAGGCCGACGCCCACGAACGGCGACACCGCGCTCTCGGGCATGAAGTGGTAGTTCACGCCCAGCGTGGGCGGCAGCTGCCGGGTCTGCGCGACCTTGCCCAGGCCGGCGAGCTTCACGTCGTGCTGGAACGGCAGGGCGGCCAGCAGGTCCACGCCGAGGTTGGGCGTGAACATGTATTCGATGCTGGCGGTGGGGCGCACGCTGCTGGAGACGCTGGCGCGCAGGCCGGCGAGGTCGCCGTTGTTGCTCTTGGGATCGACCGCGTGCACGCCGAAACGGACGACCCAGTTGTCGTTGGTGTCGGCATGCGCGGCGGGGGCGATGGCGCCGAACGCGGCGGCGACGAGGAGCGGAAGCAGTGCTTTCATGGGAATCATCCTGTGCTTGCGGCGGAGGATTCCATGGTCATGTGCCGGGTATCGGCCGCATTTGACGGTCGTCAAACTGCGCTTGAGGCATAAGGACGCAGGCGCCTGTGCAAACGCAGACGGCCCGCCGGGGGCGGGCCGTCTGCGCGGATCGGGCGGGGTGCGGCTCAGGTATCCGCGTTGGCCGCAAAGCCTTCGCGCGTGCCGCGGGTGAACACGCGGTCGCCGTCCAGCACGTCGGCGGCGGCGTGCGCGGGCTCGGCCTTGAGCCGCGCGTAGATCGGCGTGAAATCGGGGCGGGTGGCTTCGAACAGCTGCTCGAAGTTGTCGATCACGAAATAGGTCTGCTGGTAGCTGTCGATGCGATAGCGCGTGCTCATCACGCGCTCGAGGTCGAAGCCGATGCGGTTCGGCGCGGCCGAATCCAGGCAGTAGATCGACTCGCCCTTGGAGCTGACGATGCCGGCGCCGTAGATGCGCATGCCTTCGCTGGTGTTGATCAGGCCGAACTCCACCGTGTACCAGTACAGGCGGGTGAGGTTCATCAGCGCCTCGGGGCCGATGTGGAACGCCTTCATGCCGCCGCGGCCATAGGCCTGCATGTAGTCGGCGAACACCGGGTTGAGCAGCAGCGGCACGTGGCCGAACAGGTCGTGGAACAGGTCGGGCTCGCTCAAGTAGTCGAGCTGCTCGGGCTTGCGGATCCACCAGCTCACCGGGAAGCGGCGGTTGGCGAGATGGTCGAAGAACACCTCGTCCGGCAGCAGGCCTTCCACCGCCACGATCTCCCAGCCGGTGGCCTGGCCCAGCACGCGGTTGACGTCGGCGAACTTCGGGATGCCGCCGTCGCCGAGGCCGAAGCGCTGCACGCCGTCGAGGAACTCCCGGCAGGCGCGCCCGGGCAGCAGCTCGCGCTGGCGCTGGTACAAGGTGTCCCACACCTCGTGGTCGGTGCGGGTGTAGCCGGACCACGGCTGCTCGACCACGCCCGTCGCGTAGACCGGGATGTAGCCGCGGTCGGTCTGCTGGTGTTCGACCTTGCGGGGCGTGTTGTGGTCCATGACGACTCCGTGCGAACTGATGCGTTTTCCGGCCGCTGCCGGGGATACCCAAAGCATACGGCGTAGCCCTCGCACGAAACTTGCGATGTTGCGCATGTCGGCGTTATTGAAGCAACATTATTGCGCTGATTAAGGATTGTATCGAGGTATAGTGCATGACCACGCTGGATCGCACCGACCTGCGCCTGCTCGCCACGCTGCAGGCGGAGGGCCGCATCACCAATGCCGAGCTGGCCGAGCGGGTGAACCTGTCGCCCTCGGCCTGCCTGCGCCGGCTGCAGCGGCTGGAGGCGGACAAGGTGATCACCGGCTACGCCGCCCAGGTCGATCCGCAGGCGGTGGGCTTGGGCCTGCAGGCCTTCGTGCGCGTGCAGCTGGTGAAGCACGAAGCGGAGGTGATCGAGCACTTCGTCGAGCGCGTCAGCGGCTGGGACGAGGTGGTGGCCTGCCACGCGCTGACCGGCGACATGGACTACCTGCTGCACATCTACGTGGCCGACCTCGCGGATTTCTCGCGCTTCCTGCTCGACCACCTGCTCAACGCCGCCGGCGTGGCCGACGTCAATTCCAGCTTCGTGCTGCGCACGGTGAAACGCTCGCCTTCGCTGCCGCTGTCGCGCGCGGAAAATCCGTCGTAACCGCATAACACTGCGGGCAACAAACGCTAGACTAGGCGGCTGATGGACACCGCCACCACCTCCCTGCCCACACGCGACCACCTGCGCCCGTTGCGCTACCTGTGGCGCGTGCCGCTGCTGCTGCTGCACATCGTGGTGGCGATCGGGCTGGCCGCGTTCGTGATGAGCTGGAACCGCCACCGCGTGATGCGCGGCGGCCGCGAGCCGTTCGCGCACCGCATGATCCGCTGGTGGGCCACGCTGCTGCTGCGCATCTTCGGCCTGCGCGCGGTGCGCATGGGCGAGCCGCTGGCCGATCCGGTGCTGTTCGTGGCAAACCACACCTCGTGGATCGACATCGTGCTGCTGCACTCGCAGCGCGCGGTCTGCTTCGTGGCCAAGGCGGAGATCGCGCACTGGCCGCTGGTGGGCTGGCTGGCCGCCAGCGGCGGCACCATCTTCCATCGCCGCGGCAGCAACCACTCGCTGGCGGCGGTGATGCAGGCGATGGTGGAGTGCCTGCGCGCGGGGCGCTCGGTGGCGGTGTTCCCCGAGGGCGGCACCGGCCACGACGGCGTGCTCAAGGTGTTCCATGCGCGCATCTTCCAGACCGCGCTGGACGCCGAGGTCGCCGTGCAGCCGGTGGCGCTGCGCTTCGCCCGCGACGGCCGGCGCGTGATCGACGCCGGCTTCCGCGAGCACGAGAACTTCATGCAGAACTTCCTGCGCCTGCTCGGCGGCCCGCCGATGGATGCGGAGGTGCACTTCCTGCAGCCGGTGCCGGCCAGCCCCGATGCGCGCCGCCGGATGGCCGAGCTGTCGCGCGAGCGCATCGCCGCGGCTTTGGAAGATCACGCCGCATGAACCTGCCGCGCGGAAAGGATTTCCGTCCGCCCTGGCCGCTCACCAGCGGGCACCTGCAGACCATGCTCTCCTCCAGCGGCGTGCGCCGCCTGCTGCTGCCGCGCGCCGCGCGCGCGGTGCAGGAAGGCGCCGAGCCGGTGCTGGTGGACGGCGGTGGCGGCGTGCGCCTCACAGGCGCGTTCACCGCGCAGAAGCTCCGCCCGCGGCCGCGCGGCCTCGCCGTGCTGTTCCACGGCTGGGAGGGCAGCGTCGATTCCACCTACGTGCTGCAGACCGGCAGCCGCCTGCTCGCCGACGGCTGGGACATCTTCCGCCTCAACTTCCGCGACCACGGCGACAGCCACGCGCTGAACGAGGCGCTGTTCCACTCCTGCCGGCTCGACGAGGTGGTGCACGCGCTGGGCGACATCGCCGAGCGCTGGCCGGCGCGGCCGCTGGCGCTGGCCGGCTTCTCGCTGGGCGGCAACTTCGCGCTGCGCGCGGCGCTGCAGACCTCGCGCACCGGCATCCCGCTCAGCTACGCGCTGGCGGTGTGCCCGATCGTCGACCCCGCTGAAGGCCTGTTCTCGCTGGAGGAATCCGCGCCCTGGTTCTACCAGGCCTACTTCATGCACAAATGGCGGCACTCGCTGCTGGCCAAGCAGAAGGCGTTCCCGCAGCACCGCTACTTCGAGATGTCCGAACTGAAGCAGGACCTGCGCGGCCTCACCGAATCGCTGGTGCGCCGGCACACCGACTTCGGCTCGCTGCAGGCCTATCTGGACGGCTATTCGGTGGCCGGCGACGCGCTGATGGCGATGCAGATCCCCGCCACCATCCTCACCGCGCGCGACGACCCGGTGATCCCCGTCGACGCCTTCGAGCAGCTGCGCCTGCCGCCGAACGTGGAGCTCGACATCGCCGAACACGGCGGCCACTGCGGTTTCATCCGCGGCCGCAACATGGTGAGCTACACCGACGACTACATCGCGGCACGGTTCAATGCGGTGGCGGACGCGGGCTGAGCGGGCCAGTCGCTGCGCTGCCGGATGCGCCGGATCTTGCCGATGGCATCGAGGATGTGCCGCGCGTATGCCTGCCAGTCCTTGCTCACAACTCCACGGCCTCGCGCAGCACGGCCTCGCGCAGGTGCTTGTTGAGTTCGTGCTCGGGGATCAGGTCGAGCGGGCGGCCGGTGATCTCCGCCAGGGCCTCGGTGAGCGGCAGGCGTTGCGCGAACAAGTCGTAGCCGGCGGGGAAATCCACCAGGAAGTCGATGTCGCTGTCCGGCCGCTCCTCGCCGCGGGCCACCGAGCCGAACACGCGGATGCGCCGCGCGCCGTAGCGACGGCACGCCGCATGGATGGCGTCCCGGTTCGCGCGCAATGTTTCAAGCACTCTGCTCATGACCTCTCACCGCAAACGTCAGGGTCTGGCTGGGCGAAGTGTAGACCGTGCGCGCACGGGCGACGTAGTTCAGGACTTCCGCAGCGGGTCGAGCAGCTTCTTCAGCCCGTTGTGGTCGATCTCCAGCATCAGCGCCAGCAGGCGGCCCAGCTCGCCGGGCGGAAAGCCCTCGCGCGCGAACCAGGCGAGGTAGGCGCCGGGGAGGTCGGCGATCAGCCGGCCTTGGTACTTGCCGTAGGGCATGCGCACCTCGACCAAACGCTTGAGATCGTTCGCTTCCATCAATCCGCCGCCACGCAGCGGCCCTGCGCCCAGGCGCGCAGCGCGTCCACCTGCTCGCGCATCAGCACCGAGAGCGGGTGGGTGGCCTTGAGCGCGGCGAGCACGGCGGACTGGTCGGGCGGCGCGCCGTTGCCGGCGGCGTCGTACAGCGCGCTGACGATGGCCTGCTCGATCTCGGCGCCGGAGAAGCCTTCGCCGGCAGCTGCCAGCGCGGGCAGGTCGAAGCCGGCGGGGTCGAGCTGGCGGCGCTTCAAGTGCATCGCGAAGATCGCCGCGCGCACTTCGGCGCGCGGCAGGTCGACGAAGAAGATCTCGTCGAAGCGGCCCTTGCGCAGCAGCTCGGCGGGCAGCTCCTGCACCGCGTTCGCGGTGGCCACCACGAACACCTTGGCCTTGCGCTCGGCCATCCACGTCAACAAATAACCGAGCACGCGGCGCGACACCCCGCCGTCCTCGCCGCCGCCGGCCAGGCCCTTTTCGATCTCGTCGATCCACAGCACGCAGGGCGCGAGCAGCTCGGTGCTGGCCAGCGCCTCGCGCAGGTTCTTCTCCGTCTCGCCCTGGTACTTGTCGTACAGCGCGCCGAAATCCAGCCGCACCAGCGGCACGCCGAAGCCGCCGGCGATGGCCTTGGCGGCGAGGCTCTTGCCGCAACCCTGCACGCCGAGCAGCAGCACGCCCTTGGGCGGGTCGAGCACCGGGTCGGGCGTGGCGGCGAGGAACACCGCGCGGCGCCGCGCCACCCAGTCGCGCAGCTTGGCCACGCCGGCGACGTCGGCGAAGCTGGCGGTGGCGTATTCGTAGTGCAGCAGGCCGGAGCGGTTGAGCAGGTCGAACTTGGACTGCATCAGCTCGGGCAGGTCCTGCGCGTTCAGCGCGCCGTCGTTGTAGATCAGCTTGCGCACGATGCGCCGCGCGTCGGGCGCGGACAGGCCGACCAGGTTGCGCACCAGGGTGCGCGCGGCGTCGTTGTCCACTTCCAGCCGGCGGCCGTGCTCGCGCTGCCAGGCCAGCGCCTCGCCGCGCAGGATCGCGGCCAGCTCCTTGAGGTCGGGCAGCGACAAGGGCACGCGCAGCGCCAGCGCTTCCAGTTCCTCGGGCAGCGTCACCTTCGCGCCCACCAGCACGAGGGTGTGCGCGGCCGAGCGCTGGCGCTGCACGATCTCGCGCAGCTGGCGCTGGCTCATCGCGTAGCCGAGCAGGCCGTCGAAGTCGAACAGCAGGTAGATGCCGCGCTCGGGCGCGGCGCGGATCGCTTCCAGCGTGCTGTTTACGTCGTTCGCCACCTCGGCGCCGGGCGCGGAGAAATCCAGCCGCGTGAGGCCGTCAGTGAGCGTCCAGCGCCACAGCGGGCGCAGCGCCTGCGCGATCACGTGGCGGAAGCACTCGATCACGCGTTGCTCGTCCACCGTCTCGATCACCAGCAGCGGCGTGGCCGCGCGCACCAGGGTGGTGAGGTCTTCCAGTTCGCTCATGCAGACTCCCGACGAAGGGCGCCACGGTAGCAGAGCCGCGGCGCACCGTGCGCCGCGGCGGGCGCGGGTATAGGCTGGCGGTTCCCGCCGCCGTGGAGCACGCCCATGCGCCTGCGATCGATCCTGCTGCCGGCCCTGCTGATGCTGCTTGCCGCGCCCGCGTTCGGCGCGATCCACCTGGACCGGTTGGTGCTGCCGAAAGGCTTCCACGTCGCGGTGTATTCCGACCAGGTGCCGAACGCGCGCGAGCTCGCGCTGGGCGCGCAGGGCACGGTGTTCGTGGGTTCGATGGATGCGGGCAAGGTCTACGCGCTCACCGACACGAAGCACGACGGCCACGCCGACAAGGTGCGCGTGCTCGCCAGCGGGCTGGAGCTGCCGGTGGGCGTGGCCTTCCACCGCGGCGACCTCTACATCTCGGCGGTGAGCCGCATCTACGTGCTGCGCGACATCGAGCACCACCTCGACGATCCGCCCAGGCCGGAACTCGTCACCGACAAGTTGCCGAGCGCCGTGCACCACGGCTGGCGCTTCATCGCGTTCGGCCCGGACGGCAAGCTCTACGTGCCGATCGGCGCGCCCTGCAACGTCTGCGACAAGGGCAAGGCCTACGCCAAGCTCACCCGCATGAACACCGACGGCAGCGGCATGCAGGACGTGGCCTGGGGCATCCGCAACACCGTGGGCTTCGACTGGCGCCCCGGCTCGCACCAGCTGTGGTTCACCGACAACGGCCGCGACCTGCTCGGCGACGACGTGCCCAGCGACGAGTTGAACCGCGTGTCGCGCCTCGGCGAACACTTCGGCTTCCCGTACTGCCACGAGGGCGACGTGCTCGATCCCGAATTCGGCAAGGGCCACAGTTGCAAGGACTACACGCCGCCGGTGCTGAAGCTCGGCGCGCATGTGGCCTCGCTGGGCATGCGCTTCTATACGGGCCGCATGTTTCCCTCCAGTTATCAGGGCGCAATCCTGATCGCCGAACACGGCTCGTGGAACCGCACGAAGAAATCCGGCTACCGCGTGATGACGGTGCGCCTCGACGGCGACAAGGTGGCGAGCTATCAACCCCTCATCACCGGCTTCGAACAGGACGAGCAAGCCTGGGGCCGCCCGGTCGACGTGCAGCCGCTGCCCGACGGCAGCGTGCTGGTGAGCGACGATTTGGCGGGAGCCGTTTATCGGGTGACGTATGAAAGCCGGGACTCGGGACTCGAGACTCGGGACCCGGTAGAGCATCGAGGCAATCCGTAGCGTCGAGGCAAAAGCGGTCGCTCCCGTGACAAAGCGTCGATTGAGTGGGGTGGCTGGAAACCGCATGCTCTTCCCGAGTCCCGAGTCCCGAGTCCCGAGTCCCGAGTCCCGAGTCCCGAGTCCCGAGTCCCGAGTCCCGAGTCCCGCCCAAGGAGGCCCCTCATGCACCTGCGCAGCAACAACTTCGCCGACGGCCAACCCATTCCCGCCGCCAACGCGTTCGGCAAACCTGGCGCGCCGGTGGCGCTATCCGACAACCGCAGCCCGCACCTCGCGTGGCGCGACGCGCCGGAAGGCACGCGCAGTTTCGTGCTCACCTGCATCGACGTCGACGTGCCCAGCCGCGGCGACGACGTGAACCAACCGGGGCGCGTCGTGCCCGCCGACTTGCCGCGGGTGGAATTCGTGCACTGGCTGATGGCGAACATTCCCGCCGAATGCGGCGAGTTCGACGAAGGCGCGTGCAGCGACGGCATCACGCCGCATGGCAAGCGCGATCCGCTCGGGCCGCCGGGCAGCGTGCAGGGCCTCAACGACTACACCGGCTGGTTCGCCGGTGACGCCGCGATGGGCGGCGACTACCTCGGCTACGACGGCCCGTGCCCGCCGTGGAACGACAGCCTCGTGCACCACTACCACTTCCGCATCCACGCGCTGGACGTGGCGCGGCTCGACCTGTCGCCGGGCTTCACGCTGGCCGAATTGCGCGCGGCGATGCGCGGCCACGTGCTGGCCGAGGCGGCGCTGGTGGGCACGTACGCGATCCGTCCCTTGCACGCCGTGTGACGCGGCGCGTGCAGGCGGCGTGCACGCGCACGCCTGCCTTCACGCGCAGATGGCAGCCGCTGTGGATGAATGGCGACATGCGAGCGCAAGGCATCGCGGTCGGCATTCGTTCAAGAGGGCAAGGCCATGCTTCACTACGCATTGGTATTCCTGATCGTCGCGCTCATCGCCGCGGTGCTCGGCTTCGGCGGCATCGCGGGCGCGGCGGCCGGGATCGCCAAGATCCTGTTCGTCGTGTTCCTGATCCTGGCGATCATCTCGTTCCTGCGCCGTGCAAAATGAAGATGGCGCCGCGCGCAACGAACCGGCATCCTTCCAGCATCGACTTCGTGGAGGCAGCATGAACCAGCAGCCAGCGACAACCGAAAACGGCGCGTCCAACCGCATCGACGAAAGCGCCGAGCGCATCAAGCAGGCCACCTCCAGCGCGGTGCACAGCACCAAGGAGGCGGTGGAGCGCGCCGCCGACCACGTGGAGGCCAGCCTGCACCACGCCACCGACAAGGTCGCCGCCGGCGCCCATCGCGCGGGCGAGAAATTCGACGCGGCGAGCGAGCGCAGCCGCGCCGCCTACGACGCCACCATGGACCGCGCCGACGAATGGCTGGAGCAGGTGCGCGACTACGTGCGCGAGAAGCCGGTGCAGTCGGTGGCGATCGCGTTGGGCGCGGGCTGGCTGCTCGGCCGCCTGCTCCGGCGCTGATCGCGCATGCAGGAGGATTCCGGGCGCGGGCAGGAGCGCGCGACGGCGCCGGAACCACCGGCGCCGTCCTCGTCTGTGCTGGACGAAGTGGCGCGGCTCGCGCGTGCGGTGCGGCGGCTGTTCGGCGCGCAGCTGCACTTGCTGGCCGCCGAGTTGGGGCTGGCGCGCAGCGCGGTGTCGTGGCTGCTGGTGGCCGCACTGGTCGCCACCGTGGCCGGCGTGGCGCTGGGCCTGACCCTGCTCGGCCTGGTCGGCCTGCTGCTGGCCACCTGGTTCCATTCCTGGATCTGGGCGCTGCTGGTGCTGGCGCTGCTGCAAGTGCTGCTGCTCGTGGGCGCGATCGCGCTGTTCCGCCGCTGCATGCACTGGCTGAGCCTGCCGGCCACGCGCCACGAATGGGGTGCGATGATGCGCGAGACGATGCATCGCGCCGAACGCAAGGTCGACGGCGACGGTGCGGATGAGGGCAAGCCATGAAACTGTTCGGGCAGATCGGCAAGGTGCGCGCGGCGCAGGCGCGGGTGGCCGCGCATCGCGCGGAGCTGGTGGCGCCAGCCGCGGCCCTGCTGGCGCGCGGCGAGCGCCATCCGCTCACCGTGCTGGGCGTGGCGAGCGGCGCGGGCTTCGTGCTCGGCAGCCTCGACGTGCATCCGCTGCGCGTGCCCGGACTGAGCCCGCTGCTGCGCAGCGGCCTCGCCGAGGCGGTGGCGCAAGGCGTGCGCCTGCTCGCCGAGCTGGGTGCCGGCGCGGCCGACGACGCCTCCGCGTGAACGATCCGCGGCCCGGTGCCGGCGAGACGGGCGGGGATGTGCCGCCGTCGATCCCGCCGCACGCTCGCCATGCGAGGCGCAGCGCGCGCGGCATGCGCCGCCACCTGCGCGCGATCCGTGTGCTGCTCAACGCGCTGCTGCTGCTGGCGTTGTTGTACACGGTGACGCTGTGCAAGGCGCTGCTGATCCCGCTGGTGCTCGCGGCCTTCATCGGCCTCGCGCTGAACCCGGTCGTCGCCGGCGCCGCCCGCTGGGGCGTGCCGCGCTGGCTGGCCGCCAGCGTGCTGATGCTGGCGCTGATCGGCGGCATCGGCACCGGCATCGGCCTGCTCACGCCGCCGGCGCTGGACTGGATCCACGAGGCGCCGACCACGATCCGCCGCTTCGTACCCAAGCTCGAACACATCACCCAGCCGCTGGAAGCGGCGAACCGCGCCACCCAGACCCTGGTCAACGGCCATCCGGTGCGCGTGCGACCGCAACCGGCCGACGTGGCGCTGAGCGCCTGGGACGTGGTGTCGACGGCGCCGCGGGTGCTGGCGGCGGTGCTCACCGTGGTGCTGCTGGTGTTCTTCTTCCTCGTCTACGGCGACCTGCTGCTGCGCCGGCTGGTCGAGATCGGGCCGGACTTCCGCTACAAGCGCCAGGCGGTGTCGGTGGTGCGCGGCATCCAGCACGAGGTGTCGCGCTACATCCTCACCACCTTGCTGATCAACTTCGCGCTGGGCGCGCTCACCGCGGCCATCCTGTGGCAGCTGCGCATGCCCGATCCGCTGCTGTGGGGCGCGGTGGCGATGTTCGCGAACTTCATCCCCTACGTGGGCGCGATCTTCACCACCACGGTGCTGCTGCTGGTGGGCCTCGCGCATTTCGACCAGCTCGGCCACGCGCTGCTGCCCGCGCTGTGCTTCGCCGGGCTCACCGTGTTCGAGGGCAACCTGGTGACGCCGCTGATCCTGGGCCGGCGCATGCGCCTGTCGCCGATCGCGATCCTGGTCTGGCTGTTGGTGTGGGGCTGGCTGTGGGGCATCCCCGGCGCGCTGCTCGCGGTGCCGATGCTGACCAGCGCCAAGCTGGTCGCCGAACACGTGCGCGGCTGGGCGTGGTTCGCGCACATGGTGCAGCGCTGATCGCCAGCTGATCGTCAGCCAGCCGGCTCCAGATGCGGCCGCAGCAGCGTCTCGGACCACTCGATGAAAACCTGCAGCCGGCGCGAGCGCTGCCGGCGGTGCGGGTAGAGCAGGGATACCGGCATCGGCGCGGGGCGGCAGTCCGGCAGCACTTCGACCAGGCGCCCGTCGGCGAGCAGGTGCTGCACGTCGAAACGCGGCACCTGGATCAACCCCAGTCCGGCCAGGCAGCAGGCGATGTAGCTCTCGGCGTTGTTCACCTCCACGCGGCTGGGCACGGCCAGTTCGTGCGGGCGGCCGGCGTCGAGGTACTCCCACGGTTGTTCGCGTCCGCTGCTGGGCGAGGCGTAGCCCACGATGCGGTGGCCGTGCGCGAGCTCGTCCAATTGGCGGGGCGTGCCGTGTTCGCGCAGGTAGTCGGGGCTGGCGCAGTTGACCAATGCAAAGCGCCCCAGTGGGCGCACCACGAGGTTGCTGTCGCGCAGTTCGCCCACGCGCACCGCGCAGTCCACACCTTCCTGCACCAGGTCGATGACGCGGTCGCTCGAGCCCAGGTTCAGGCGCAGGTGCGGGTGGCGGCGCAGCAGCTCGGGCAGGGCGGGGGCGAGCAGGCGGCGCGCCAGGCGGCTGGGTGCGTCCACGTTCAGCTGCCCGGCGACCTCGCCGCGGTCGGCGCGGAACATCGCGCCGAGGTCTTCCGCGTCGGCCAGCCACGGGCGCAGGCGCTCCAGCAGCTGCATGCCGTCGTTGCTCAGGCGCACCTGCCGCGTGGTCCGGTGCAGCAGCCGCGTGCCCAGCTCGGTTTCCAGCTCCTGGATCGCTGTGGACACGGTGGCGCGCGGCAGGGCCAGCGCGTTCGCCGCCTTGATGAAGCTGCGCATCTCGGCGACCTGCACGAACAAGCGGTAGCGCAGCAGCGAATCCATGGAGTTTCGGCTTCCGGTGGAACGGGCCGCCAGCCTGCCACGGCCGGCGGCCCATGGGCGATGGCCTACTTGGTGGTGTAGCCGCCGTTGATCAGGATGGTCTGGCCGGTGATCCACCAGCCGTCGCTGACCAGGTGGCGGATGAAGGGCACCACGTCCTCGATGTCGGTGAGGCCGGTCTTGCTGAAGGGCGACAGCGCCGCGGCGCTCTTGTGGTAGGCCTGGGCGTCGGCGCTTTCCTGGCCGTAGAAGAACGCGGTGTCCATCGGGCCGGGGCCCACCGCGGTCACCGAGATGCCGCGCGCGCCGAATTCCTTGGCGGCGGCGCGGGTGAAGTGTTCCACCGGCGCCTTGGTGCCCGCATACGAGGCGTAGAACGGCGTGAACGCGCCGAGCAGCGACGTCACCAGGGTGACGATCTTGCCGTGGTCGTTGACGTGCTTGCCGGCTTCCTTGAGGAAGAAGAACGCGCTCTTGGCGTTCACCGCGCTCATCGCGTCGTACTCGGCCTCGCTGATCTCCGCGATGGGCTTCTTCAGCACCTTGCCCACGGTGTTGATCGCGATGTCCGGGCGGCCCACCGCGGCCACCGCGTCGGCGAACAGTTTTTCCATCGCGCCGGCGGTGGTCAGGTCGGCCTGGAACGCCGCGGCCTGCGCGCCGGCGGCGCGGATCGCGGCCACGGTCGCGTCGGCGTCGGCCTTGCTCGACGCGCTGTTGTAGTGGATCGCCACGGCCTTGGCGCCGTGCTGCGCCAGGTCGCGGGCCAAGAGGCCGCCCAGGTTCTTGGCGCCGCCGGCGATCAGGGCCACCTTGCCTTCGATGCTGTGCTGGGTCATGGGCGTTCCTTTGGGTGTGGGGAAGGAGGGCTGAGTCTAGGTGTGCGCTCCGGCCGGATAATTCGCCTGCGTTGAATGGATCATCTCCAACATATAAACAATGTAGCCAATTGCCGGGCGCACCCGATATCTCGTTTCGGCGTGTGCGCAAGGTTTCCGCCGGTTTGCCGCGTCAACGGCAGGTGTGGTCGGCAGCGACCGATGCCCGCTCCCGGCAGGTTTCCAGTCGGCTGCGACAAATTGCCGCACTCCATTGGTTCGCAGAAATGTGCGAGCCTCCGCCGGCGTGCCGATACAGGGGCTTTACAGGGGCTTTGCAGAGGGGGCGGCCTTGGGGCCTGACCCTCTGCGATCGGCACACACCGGAACTATTTCGAATCCACAGGTTGGGCTTCCGCGGACGCCATGGCGGTCCGCACGGGGGTTCGTCTGCATGCGAGGCGGCTGAAAGAATCTGCGGATTCTTCCAGCCGTTTTCATGCGGGTGGTCGGCCTGCACGCAAGGCACACGAGTTGAAGCGAGGAAGCGATATGTCCATGAGCATGGATGTCCGGCAGGAATCCGGCGCAGCAGCAAGGCAGGGGCCCGTGCCGGAAACGCGGAAGGGATGGGCGCGCCGCGCGCTGGCGCTGCTGCTCCTGCTGGGCGCCTCGCTGGGCGCTCACGCGGCCAACAACCAATGCCGCATGGCCGATTCGAATTCCAAGGGCCAGCACGTGCCCGAGATCTGCTGGCTGCAGCTCGATGGCGTCTTGCTCGACAGCAACGGTTCCACGCCGCTGACTTTCGACCTGCCCGATGGCTCGACTCTGCAGCTGACCGCGGTGGTGGCCAACGTCAGCGGCGGCGGCCTGATGGCCACACAGGCTCCGAGCTGGGGCGGATCGCAGTTCAGCGGCAGCACCGGCTTCTACACGATCTACACGCCGAACCAGGCGGTGCTGTACTCGCCGCCGAGTGCGTCCAACAACACCAGTGTCACCCTGCAAGACATCCGCCTGTTCAACCCGACCGGCGCCGAGGTTTTCACACCGTTCGAGTTGATCCTTGCGGACGGCGAAAGCACCAACGACAGCGAATACCTGGATTTCGGCGTGGTCGAGGGTGGCAGCAAGCTGCAGCTGCTCGAATGGCTGGGTGACCTCAGCACCAACAACCTCAGCTATGGCACGCCAGCCGTCATTGGCGGCCCCACTTCAGCCTGCAGCGCGATGCTCGATTGCCAGCGCCTGAAGGGCAAATCGGGTACGGCCAATGCGGCGGTGTTCTCCACCACGCGCACCAAGAGCCCGTTCAGCGTGATCGGTCAGGTGCATACCAGCGGCGGCAGGCAGGGCTTTGCCTTCGGTCTGCGCTGGGGCGGCGTGAAATTGAACAAGGTGCTGACGAAGGGGCGGCTTTACCCTGCCGACCAGTTCACCTGGAGCACCGTCAATGTGAAGGGCGTCCAGATGGACTCCCGCACCAGCAGCGGCAGCGCCACCGGCAGCCTGGCGTACGCCACCGCCCAGGCGGTGATGCCCGGCAATACCGTCACGCTCAAGGAGGCGATGGCGCCCGGCAGCCTCGCAACGCTGGCCCAGTACGACAAGACCATCAGCTGCAGCAACGCGATCGGCTCGACCACGCCGATGCCCAGCGGCGCCTACGACGAAGCCCTCCCGCCCACGATCGACCTGCGCAACAAGGGCGACAACATCGCCTGCAGCATCACCAACGTGCCGCGCCTGGTGGATCTGGCGATCGCCAAGACCGCACCGGCCAAGGTGACGGCAGGCCAGGCGTTCGACTACACGCTCACCATCTCCAACACCGGCACCCACACGGCCACCGGCGCCACCTGGACCGACACGCTGCCGACCGGCTTCCCGAGCCTCGTCGCCGGCGACGTGAGCTGCGGCAGCGAGACCGGCGGCGCCATCTGCGGTCCCGCCGCGGTCACCGTCTCCGGCACCACGGCGCAAGGTGCCATCCAGAGCCTGCCTGCCGGCAGCTCCGTGCAGATCGTCATCCACACCAAGGCACCCGCCAATCGGGGCGCCGTCAGCAACACCGCCACGGTCGCCCTCGCAACCACCGATACCACCGTCGGCGAACCGAACACCGCGAACAACAGCAGCACGGCCAACACGCAAGTCATCGGGCCGGAACTGCAGGTCGCCAAGACCTCCGACCCCAGCTTCACGGTGGGCGTCCCGGGCACGTACACGCTCACCGTCACCAACAACGGCGATGCCGCGACCACGGCCGACGCCACGGTCACCGACACCCTGCCGTCCGGGCTCACTCCCGGTGCGATGCCTGCCGGCTGCACCCTCAACGGCGCGGTCGTGAGCTGCACGGTGACGGCCGGACTGGCCGCAACTGCCTCCCGCAGCTGGAGCATCCCGGTCACGCCGGACGCCACCCTGGCGGGCACCAACGTTTCCAATACCGCCTCGGTCAGTGGCGGCGGCGATGCCGGCTGCCCCGGACAGGGCCGTTGCAGCAGCACCGTCACCACGCCGGTCAAGGGTGCGCCCCAGCTTGAACTGGCCAAGCACCACAACGGCGATTTCATCCCGGGCGTCGATGGCACCTACACCCTGACCGTGCGCAACATCGGCAGCGAGCCCACCAGCGGCACCATCACGGTCAGCGACACCCTGCCCACGGGCCTGACCGCCAAGTCCGCCACCGGCTCCGGCTGGGCGTGCACCCTGGGCGCCACGGTCACCTGCACCAGCAGCGCGGTCATCCCCGCTGGCGGCGCCGCGCCGGACATCACGCTGGTCGTGAACGTCGCGGCCAGCGCCGTGCCCAGCGTCACCAACACGGCCAAGGCAAGCGGCGGCGGCGACAACTCCTGCCCTGCAGCAGGCCGCTGCACTGCCAGCGACCCGACCACGGTGAACGGCACCGCCAGCTTCACCCTGGCCAAGCACGCGAGCGTGGCGGACACCAACGGCAACACGGTGATCGGTGACGCGGGTGACACCATCACCTATACGTTCGAGGTGACCAACACGGGCACGGTCGACCTGACCAACGTGGTGGTGAGCGATCCCAAGCTGCCGGGCCTTATCTGCACGGTGCCGACGCTGGCCGTCGGTGCAACGCAGAGCTGCGCCGCGAGCAACAACACCTACGTCATCACCGCGGCCGATGTGACCGCGGGCAAGGTGACCAACACCGCGACCGCCAAGGCGACCCCGCCTGGCAACATCACCCCGCCGACCGCGACCAGCCCGGAGGTGGATACGCCAACGGCTGCAACGCCGGTGGCGAGCTTCACGCTGGCCAAGCACGCGAGCGTGGCGGACACCAACGGCAACACGGTGACCGGCGACGAAGGCGACACCATCACCTATACGTTTGACGTGACCAACACGGGCACGGTCGCGCTGACGAACGTGATCGTGAGCGATCCGAAGCTGCCGGGCCTCGCCTGCACGGTGCCGACGCTGGCCGTCGGCGCGACGCAGACCTGCGCCGCGAGCAGCAACACCTACGTGATCACGGCCGCTGACGTGGCCGCGGGCAAGGTGACGAACACGGCGACTGCCAAGGCGACCCCGCCGGGCACGATCCCCTCGCCGACGGCAACCAGCCCGGAGGTGGATACGCCGACGGCCGCAACGCCGGTGGCGAGCTTCACGCTGGCCAAGCACGCCACGGTGGCGGACACCAACGGCAACACGGTGATCGGCGACGAAGGCGACACCATCACCTACACGTTCGAGGTGACCAACACCGGCACGGTGGCGCTGACCAACGTGGTGGTGAGCGATCCCAAGCTGCCGGGTCTCGCCTGCACGGTGCCGACGCTGGCCGTCGGCGCAACGCAGAGCTGTGCTGCGAGCAACAACACCTACGTCATCACGGCGGCTGACGTGGCCGCGGGCAAGGTGGTCAACACCGCAACCGCCAAGGCGACGCCGCCGGGCACGATCACGCCGCCGACGGCGACCTCGCCACAGGTGGAGACGCCAACCGAGGCGACGCCAGTAGCCAGCTTCACTTTGGCGAAGCACGCGAGCGTGGCGGATACCAATGGCAACACGGTGACCGGCGACGCAGGCGACACCATCACCTACACGTTCGACGTGACCAATACCGGCACGGTCGCACTGACCAACGTGGTGGTGAGCGATCCGAAGCTGCCGGGCCTCGTCTGCACGGTGCCGACGCTGGCCGTCGGCGCGACGCAGACCTGCGCGGCCAGCAACAACACCTACGTGATCACGGCCGCCGACGTGGCCGCAGGCAAGGTGGTCAACACGGCCACTGCGACCAGCACCCCGCCGGGCACGATCCCGCCGACGGCGACCACCGGCACGGTGACCACGCCGACCGTGGTTTCGCCCATCGCCGGCTTCACGCTGCGCAAGAGCGCGAGCGTGGCCGACACCAACGGCGACACGGTGTCCGGCGACGCGGGCGACGTCATCACCTACAGCTTCGAGGTGACCAACACCGGCACGGTGGCGCTGACCAACGTGGTGGTGAGCGATCCCAAGCTGCCGAACCTCGTCTGCACGGTGGCCAGCCTGCCGGTGGGCGCGACGCAGAGCTGCGCCGCCAGCGGCAACGGCTACACCATCACCGCGGCGGACGAGTCCGCGCAGCAGGTGGTGAACACGGCCAGCGCCACGGCGACGCCGCCGGGCACGATCCCGCCGCCGCGCGCCGATGCCACGGTGACCACGCCGGTCGCCGCGACGCCGGCCGGGCAGCTGCGCCTGAGCAAGCAGGCCGGCCAGCCCACGGCGAAGATCGGCGACCTGGTGCGCTACACCATCGCCATCGAGAACACCGGCGTGGTGGCCGTGCATGGCGGCACGCTGGTGGACACCTTGCCGACCGGCTTCAGCTACGTCGACGGTTCGCTCACGGTCGAAGACGAGGATCGCGCCGGCAGCATCGGCGGCATCAGCCCGCTGCGCATCAAGGATCTGGACATCGCCGCGGGCGGCCACGCCACGGTGAGCTACTTCGTGCGCGTGGGCGCCGGCACCGGCAAGGGCGTGCACACCAACCGCGTGGTGGCGGTGGACAGCTCGGGCCGCACCATCTCCAACCAGGCCTCGGCCGACGTGGAGCTGGCCGGCGATCCGTTGCTGGACGACAGCCTGCTGCTGGGCACGGTGTTCGACGACCGCAACGGCGACGGCTGGCAGGCTTCGGCCACCGCCCGCGGCGTGCGGGTGCAGGGCGGCTTCGCGCCGTCGGCCTACGTCGCCAACTCCACCACCATCGACCGCGGCAACGGCCCGCAGCCGCTGGCCGACCACAGCGCGCCGCTGCTGCATGGCGTCGACGTGGGCCGGATCGGCGGGCGCCAGTCCGTCGCCGATCCGGTGGAGCGCCAGCAGGTGGTGATCCGCCAGCACCTGACCGCGCCGGCCTTCACCGACGACTTCGTGCTGACCACGGCCGACGGCAGCACGCTGCGCATGGATGCCGCGGGGCGCACCACGGTCGAGCGCAAGGGCGACGCTGCGCGCGGACTCAGCGCCGAGGATCTCGAGGTCGAGCGCCGGCTCGGCCAGGATGCCGGCGGCCTGGTGGTGGATTACGTGATCCGCAACCGCGGCATCGACGAGCGCGGCATTCCGGGCGTGCGCGTGGCCTCGGTGGATGGCCTGCTGATGGAAACCGACGCCTGGGGCCGCTTCCACCTCGTGGGCGTGGACGGCGGCGCGTGGACGCGCGGGCGCAACTTCATCCTGAAGGTGGATCCGGCCACGCTGCCGCCGGGCTCGGTGTTCACCACCGAGAACCCGCGCGTGCGGCGCATCACCCCGGGCGTGCCGGTGCGCTTCGACTTTGGCGTGCGCCTGCCGCCGGGCGAGATCGGCGGCGGCCACGAGGAAACCACGATCGAACTGGGCGAACTGTTGTTCGCGCCCGGCAGCGCCGAGATCGCGGAGCAGCACCAGCCCCTGCTCGACACCATCGCCGGCAAGGTGAAGGCGCACGACGGCGGCACGCTGACGATCACCGCGCAGGCGGAGCAGGAGGCGCTCGCGCTGGCCCGTGCGCAGGCGGTGCGCGACGCGCTGCTGTCGCGGCTCGCGCCCGAGCTGGCGGCACGCACCCACGTCCGCGTGCTCACCGAGGCCGGGGCGCCGCTGGTCGACCTCGACCAGGCCACCACCCTGGGCAGCGTGCTGTTCGACACGGATCGCGACGCGATCAAGCCGGTGTACCGCGCCTTGCTGGCCGGCATCGCCCGCCAGCTCGACCGGCGCGGCGGCGGCACGGTCGCCATCGTGGGGCGTGCGGACCGGCGCGGCGGCAGCGCCTACAACGTGCAGCTCGGCCTGCGCCGGGCCAAGGCCGTGTACGCGGCGATCGCCGCCGACTTGAGCCCGGAGGTGCGCGCCAAGCTGCGCGTGGAGATTTCCGACAACCCCGATGCCGCCACCGGCATGGGCAAGCGCTAAGGATTGGCCATGAAGCTGACCATGAAACTTCTTGACCTGACCCTCGTCGGCCTGCTCACGATGAGCGCCACGCCGGCGCTGGCCCAGGCCATCGACACCGCCTCGACGAAGGGGGCGGGCACGAGCAGCGACGCGGCCAACTGCGACGGCGACGAATGCCGCAGCGGCGACGGCCTGCTGTTCAAGGTGCGCACGCGCGGCGCGGACCACCCGTTGCCGGGCGAGCTGCGCGACAACCGCCGCGTCGACGTGCTGGCGATGCCGCAGGCGCCGGGCAAGGCGAAGGTTGCCGGCACCTTCTCGGTCGACCTGCCCGGCGGCGGCGTGGTCTGGGCCACCGAGGATCCCACCCTGGGCCAGCCGGTGCTCAACGTGCAGGCCGCCGGCACCGCGCCGTTTGCCGACGGCCGCATCACCACTCCGCTCAGTTTCCACGGCTACAGCAACTACGCCGCCTTCATGCGCAAGCTGGAGGTGCTGGTCTACCGCGGCACCGACAGCGACCGCGTGGCGCCGCTGGCCACGATCACGCTGCCGACCGCGAACGTGGGCGACGCCAGCTGGGACGGCCGCCTGCCGGCCGGGCTCAACCTGCGCCCCGGCGACACCCTGGTCTACGTGGCGCGCGCCTACGGCGCCGACGGCCAGTTCGACGAAACCGTGCCGCAGAGCATCCAGCTGCAGACCCCGGCGGATTACGCGCGCGGCGTGCAGGCGCTGCGCGAGCGCACCGAGCGCAGCAAGGGCACCGCGCTCAGCGCCGAGCAGGCGCAGGCCGAGCAGATCCGCGACGCGATCTTCGGCAGCAACGCGCTGCGCCTGCAGAACATCCCGATCTACGGCTCGCGCGTGCGCATCCACGGCCGCGACGTGCCGGCGGATGCCACGCTGCGGATCAACGGCGAGGTGTTCCCGGTCGACCTGGAGCGCAAGTTCGTCGCCGAGTTCCTGGAGCCGGTGGGCCAGCACCAGTTCGCGCTGACCCTGCAGCGGCCGCAGGCGGCGGAGATCCGGCGCACGCTGGATGTCGACGTCACCGGCTCGCACCGCTTCCTGGTGGCGATGGCCGACCTCACCCTGTCCAACCACAGCGTGAGCAGCAGCGTCACGCCCGCCGCCGAGGACGGCAGCGACAAGGACGGCTTCATCGGCGACGGCCGCCTGGCCTTCTATCTGAAGCAGAAACTCAAGGGCAAGTACCTCGTCACCGCCCAGGCCGACACCCGCGACCGCGAGGTGAAGCGCCTGTTCAACGGCTTCCTCGACGCCGACGCGCAGGACGTGTTCCGCCGGCTCGATCCGGACATGTACTACCCGAGCTACGGCGACGATTCCACCACCACCCGCGACGTGGACACCCAGGGCCGGCTGTACGTGCGCGTGGACTGGGACCGCAACCAGGCGCTGTGGGGCAATTTCGCCACCGGCTTCAACGGCACCGAGTACGGCCAGTACAACCGCTCGCTGTACGGCGCGGCGCTGAGCTGGCGCGGCCGCGAAACCACCGCGCTGGGCGAGGCGAAGGACACGCTGAAGCTGTTCGGCTCGCAGGCGCAGTCGGCGCCCGGCCACAGCGAATTCCTCGGCACCGGCGGCAGCCTGTACTACCTGCGCCAGACCGACGTGCTGCCGGGCTCGGACCAGGTCGTGCTCGACGTGCGCGACCGCCGCACCGGCCGCACGCTGTCCAGCGTGCGGCTGCAGCGCGGCGCCGACTACGAGATCGACGAGCTGCAGGGCCGCATCATCCTCACCCGGCCGCTGGCGCAGATCACCCGCGAGAACCTGCCCTCGATCACCCGCGACACCCCGCTGGACGGCTACGACCAGCTGCTGCTGGTGGATTACGAGTACATTCCCGGTGGCTTCCGCGCCGACGACACCACCGCCGGCGTGCGCGGCAAGCACTGGTTCGGCGAGCACCTCGCGGTGGGCGCCACCTACGTGGACGAGGGCCGCAGCGGCGACGACTACACCCTGGCCGGCGCCGACGTGACCCTGCAGGCCGGCCGCGGCACCTACCTCAAGCTGGAGCAGTCGCACACCGAGGCGGTGGCCGCGCCGATCTTCTACTCGGACAACGGCGGCTTCAGCTTCATCGAGAAGCGCCCGCCCACCGCCGCGCGCAGCGGCGACGCGCGCGCCGTCGAGGCCCGCGCGAACTTCCGCGAACTGGGCTGGACGAAGGAGGACTGGAGCGTGGGCGCCTGGTGGCGCAACGTGGATCCGGGCTTCTCGATCTCGCGCTACGACACCGGTGCCGACATCCGCGAGTACGGCGCGGAGTTCCAGGGCTATCTCACGCAGAACTTCAGCCTGTACGGCCAGGCCAGCCGCGCCGAGCGCGACGGCGAGGTGCTGGAGCAGCAGCAGCTCACCGCCGACTGGCGTCCGGACGAAGTCAACCAGTGGACCGCCGAACTGCGCCGGATCAGCCAGCAGGGCGTGTTCGGCACCGTCGAACCCGCGCTGGGCGCGCTCAGCTACCACCGCCACCTGACCAGCCTGCTGGAGGTCTACGGCATCGCGCAGTACACGCTGGACGACGACCACGGCCGCTATCCCACCAACAACCTGTACACGCTGGGCAGCAAGTACCAGTTCGGCAACCGCTCCACCGTGGGCGCCGAGTACAGCGACGGCAGCCGCGGCCACGCCGCCGAGCTCAATGCCGAATACTGGTTGAGCAACGAGCACAGCCTGTACGGCAACTACCGCTACAGCACCGACAGCACCGCGGTCGACCCGCTGTTCAACCCACGCCAGGCCGGCGGTTGGACGGTGGGCCAGCGCTGGCGCCTGAGCAACCAGGTCAACCTCTACAACGAGAGCCAGTTCCTGAAGGATCCGGGCTACGACAGCGCGGGCCTGGCGCACACCTTCGGCATGGATTTCTATCCGTCCGAAGGCTGGCGGCTGGGCTTTACCCTGCAGGAAGGCCAGCTCGACACCGCCGCGGGCGGCGTCACCCGGCATGCCTACAGCGTCAGCGGCGGGCGCACCGACGCCCGCACCGACTGGACCAGCAAGCTGGAATACCGCCAGGACCACGGCGCCGAATCGCGCCACCAGTGGGTCACCACCAACCGGCTGTTCTACAAGCTCAGCGAGGATTGGCGCCTGGCCTTGCGGGCGAACTACGCCAGGACCACCGACAACCTGAACGCGCTGGACGGCGCGCGGCTCACCGAGCTCAACGCCGGCTTCGCCTTCCGCCCGCACGACAACACCCGCTGGGCCGCGTTCGGCAAGTACACCTTGCTGTACGACCTCGCCTCGCCGGGCCAGATCGGCGGCGCCACCGACGACCAGCGCTCGCAGGTATTGGCGTTCGAAGGCATCTGGCGCTTCGACCCGCGCTGGGAGCTGGCCGGCAAGCTGGCCGCCCGCCGCGGCGAGTTCCGCATGGGGCGCGGCCAGGGCCCGTGGCTGGACAGCCGCGCCGATTTCGGCGCCGCGCAGTTGCGCTACCACCTCATCGCGAAGTGGGACGGCCTGGCCGAATACCGCGTGATGCGGGTGAAGGACGGCGGCCGCAAGCAGGGCTGGCTGGTGGGCGTGGATCGCCAGGTCGGGCAGAACTTCAAGCTCGGCGTGGGCTACAACTTCACCGACTTCAGCGACGACCTCACCCACTTGCGCTACGACAACAAGGGCTGGTTCCTCAACATGACCGGCTATTACTAGCCGGTCGGCGGGATGCCGCGCGTGGACGGGGATGGGGCGGCGATGGCCGCCCCTTTCTCGTTCGCGCGCCACGCGCACGGCGCCGGCCAGCGTGCGAGGATGCAGGGGCTCACCCACCCGATTTCCGGACTGCGCCCGTTTGCACCACTATGGGTGATAGCTCCATTTCTATGCACCATCGATGTGCATGCGCGCCGCTGGACGGAGTCGCAAGAGGTGGCAAGTCGTTGATGCGCAAAAGCCTTGGCGTTTGGCATCGCGATTGCTAAGAGGCTCCCATCACCCACCCGCGAGGCTTGCTCCATGACCGCCAAGAAAGTGCTCGACCTGATCGTTGAACACGAGGTCGAGTTCGTCGACTTCCGTTTTGCCGACATGCTCGGCAAGCACCACCACGTCACCTTCCCGGCGCACGCCATCGACGAGTCGACCTTCGAGGACGGCAAGATGTTCGACGGCTCCTCGATCACCGGCTGGAAGGGCATCAACGAGTCGGACATGATCCTGATGCCCGACCCGGACACCGCCTACCTCGACCCGTTCAGCGCGCACACCCAGCTGGTGCTGCATTGCGACGTGCTGGAGCCCAGCACCCTGCAGGCCTACGGCCGCGACCCGCGCTCCATCGCCAAGCGCGGCGAGGCGTATCTCAAGTCCACCGGCATTGCCGACACCGCCTTCTTCGGGCCGGAGCCGGAGTTCTTCATCTTCGACTCGATCCGCTGGCAGAACGACATGGGCCGCGTGTTCTACGAGATCGAATCGAACGAGGCCGCCTGGAGCACCCGCTTCAAGTACGAAGACGGCAACATGGGCCACCGGCCCGCGGTGAAGGGCGGCTACTTCCCGGTGCCGCCGGTGGACACGCTGGGCGACCTGCGCGCCGACATGTGCAAGGTGCTCGAATCGCTGGGCCAGAAGGTGGAAGTGCACCACCACGAGGTGGCGAACGCCGGCCAGTGCGAGATCGGCGTGAAGTTCAACACGCTGGTCGCCAAGGCCGACGAGCTGATGACGATGAAGTACGTCATCAAGAACGTGGCGCACCAGAACGGCAAGACCGTCACCTTCATGCCCAAGCCCATCGTGGGCGACAACGGCTCGGGCATGCACGTGCACCAGTCGCTCAGCAAGAACGGCGAGAACCTGTTCGCCGGCGATCTGTACGGCGGCCTCAGCCAGACCGCGCTGTGGTACATCGGCGGCATCTTCAAGCACGCCAAGGCGATCAACGCGTTCGCCAACTCCACCACCAACAGCTACAAGCGCCTCGTGCCGGGCTTCGAGGCGCCGGTGATGCTGGCCTACTCCGCGCGCAACCGCTCGGCGAGCTGCCGCATTCCGTATGTCGCCAGCCCCAAGGGCCGCCGCATCGAGGTGCGCTTCCCCGACCCGATGAACTCCGGCTACCTCGTGTTCACCGCGCTGATGATGGCGGGCCTCGACGGCATCCTCAACAAGATCGACCCGGGCGCGCCGGCCGACAAGGATCTCTACGACCTGCCGCCGGAGGAGGAGAAGAACATCCCGCAGGTCTGCGCCAGCCTCGACGAGGCGCTGGTCGCGCTGGACAAGGACCGCGAGTTCCTGAAGGCCGGCGGCGTGTTCACCGACGACTTCATCGACGCCTACATCGGCGTGAAGATGCAGGAAGTCACCCGCTACCGCGCCTCGACGCATCCGCTCGAGTTCCAGATGTATTACGCGCTGTAAGCACGAACGCGCCGTGCGCAGCATGCGAAGGGGAGGGCGCGAGCCTTCCCCTTCGTTTTTTCGACCGATGCCGTTGGTGACGACAGGGGCGCGCGCCTCGTGTTGCACCAAAATGAGGCAACAACCATGATGGTGCAATGAACGTGCAGCCGTGGCAGGCATGGGCGGAACAGCTGGCGACCGGGGTGGCCCTGGTCGACGCCGAACTGCGCGTGCGCTGGGCGAATGCCGCGCTGGCCGAACTGCTGGGCAGCGGCATGCGCAGCGCGGTGGGCCAGCCGCTGGCGCTGTGGCTGCCCGCGCCGGACGAGCTGGCGCAGGTGCGGCGCGCGCTGGACGAGGCGCGCTTCGTGCAGCTGCGCGAGGCGACGCTGTCCGCGTTCGACGAACGCACGCTCAAGGCCGACCTGGCGATCCAGCCGATGGACGATGGCGGCCTGCTGGTCGAGGTGCATGCGCTGGCCGCGCCGGCGCAAGCCGCCTCGCCGCTGTCGGCCACGCTGCGCGGCTTCGCGCACGAGGTGAAGAATCCGCTGGCCGGCCTGCGCGGCGCGGCGCAGCTGTTGCAGCGGCGCGTCGACGGCGCCGAGCTGCAGGCGCTGGCGCAGCTCATCATCGACGAGGCCGACCGCCTCGCCGCGCTGGCGAACCGGCTGCTGCATCACGACGGCGCCGCGCGTCTGGGCGCGGTGAACGTCCATCAGTTGCTCGACAAGCTGAGCGAGCTGTTGCAGGCCGAACCCGCGCCGCCGCGTCTGCGCCACGACTACGACCCCAGCCTGCCCGACATCCGCGGCGACGCGGACCGCCTGCAGCAGGTGCTGCTGAACCTCGCGCGCAACGCGCTGGAAGCGGGCGCGCGCACGCTCACCCTGCGCACGCGCGCCGAGCACGGCGTGCGCGCCGGCGCACGCGTGCTGCGCTGCGCGCTGCGCGTGGACGTGGTCGACGACGGCCCCGGCGTGCCCGCGGAACTGCGCGACACCCTGTTCGAACCGCTGGTATCCGGCCGCGCCGACGGCACCGGCCTGGGCCTGGCGCTGTCGCGCGAAATCGCCCGCGAGCACGGCGGCGAGCTGTGCTGCAGCAGCCATCCGGGCGAAACGGTGTTCTCGCTGTACCTGCCGCTGGAGCGTGCGCCATGACCAAGCCCCGCGCCTCTTTCGCAGGAGCGCACCCTGTGCGCGACCAAGCTCCCCGCGAAAAGCCCCATCGCGCACAGGGTGCGCTCCTACCGGAGCCACGCCGATGAGCGGCGAGATCTGGCTGGTCGACGACGACCGCGGCGTGCGCTTCGTGCTGGCCGCGGCGCTGCGCGACGCGGGCCTCGCCGTGCGCGAGTTCGACACCGCCGACGCGGTGCGCGCCGCGCTGCGCACGCAGCGTCCCGCGCTGCTGCTCACCGACGTGCGCATGCCCGGCGAGAGCGGCCTGGCGCTGCTGGAAGAACTGAAGGCCAAGGGCATCGCGCCGGTGATCGTGATGAGCGCGTACACCGACGTGGCGACCACCGCCGCGGCCTACCGCGCGGGCGCGGCGGATTACCTTGCCAAGCCGTTCGACCTCGACCAGGCGGTGGCCACGGTGCGCCGCGCGCTGGCCGACGGCGCGTCCGCCGCGGCACCGCCGGCCGCGGCGACGGCGCCCACGCATGCGCTCCTGGGCGAGAGCGCGGCGATGCGCGAGGTGTTCCGCCTGATCGGCCGCGTGGCGGCCAGCGACCTCAACGTGCTCGTCACCGGCGAAACCGGCACCGGCAAGGAGCTGGTGGCGCGCGCGCTGCACGAGGAAAGCGCGCGGCGCGACAAACCCTTCGTGGCGCTCAACACCGCGGCGATTCCTTCCGAGCTTCTGGAGAGCGAACTGTTCGGCCACGAAGCCGGCGCGTTCACCGGCGCGCAGCGGCGCGTGGCCGGCCGCTTCGAACAGGCCGAAGGCGGCACGCTGTTCCTCGACGAGATCGGCGACATGCCGCTGGCGCTGCAGACGCGCCTGCTGCGCGTGCTCGCCGGCGGCGAGTTCTACCGCGTGGGCGGGCGCGAACTGATCCGCTGCGACGTGCGCATCGTCGCCGCTACCCACCAGGACCTCGACGCACGTGTGGCGGCCGGACAGTTCCGCGCCGACCTCAAGCACCGCCTCGACGTGGTGCGCATCGCGCTGCCCGCGCTGCGCGAACGCCGCGAGGACATCCCGCTGCTGGCCACGCACTTCCTCGCCGCCGTGGTGCGGGAACTGAAGCTTCCGCCCAAGCGTTTCGCCAAGGCCACGCTGAAGGCGCTGGCGCAGCACGACTTCCCCGGCAACGTGCGCGAACTGGAAAACCTGTGCCGCCGCCTCGCGGTGATCGCCCCCGGCTCGGAAATCCTGCCCGCCGACCTCGGCGCGTCGCCGCCAGCGAGCGCCGCCGGCGACTGGACCGACGCCCTGCGCGCCTGGGCCACGCGCGCCCTCGCCGACGGCGAAGCCGACATCCATGCCCGCGCCCGCGAAACGCTGGACCGCGTGTTGCTGGAAGCGGCGCTGGCCGCGCACGGTGGGCACCGGCAGCATGCGGCGGCGGCGCTGGGCGTGGGGCGCAATACGTTGACGCGGAAGTTGGGGACATCGCGAACGCGAAAGCGGTGAGCGCTGGGTGCGCGGCCTTTTTCGCGCTCGCGGGGATCTGGGGATGCGAGTCTTTCGCTGCCGGTGTGTTGGCTCGGCTGTGGCGGGCCTTTGGGTGCTTGCTGAGCACGCTTTCTCCCTCACCCCTTTGGGGAGAGGGCTGGGGTGAGGGGCGGGTGCTCGCGATGAGCTCTGCTGATTTGGCTCTTTTTGCTGTTATCGCAAGCGACAGAGCGGTTTCGGTCGCCTACCGGCGCCCGAGTCACTTCTCTTTGCTGGCCCAAAGAGAAGTAACCAAGAGAAATGGCCTGGTTCAATCCGCCGACCCTACAAGCAGGCTGTGCCGAGGGGATTGGACCAACGTTCGTCGACACGTCGCCCTATAGCGGCCACGCCGCGACGTATCTGGAAACTGAGGGTTACAAGCTCGTCGCCCCAGCGCAAGCTGGGGCCCAGTGCCTTTGCTTCGCTTTGCTGGTGCTTCGCTTTGTTTGGCTTTGCTCTGGCTGTTGCTTCTGCGCGCAGGAGCGCGCTGCTTTGCCGGGGCCCCTATGCGGCGGTGAGGCGGGGACGAAGAGGCCGCGCAGCGGGCGAGTCCATGGATGGGCTCGCCTTTTCGACCGGGCAGGATGCCCGGCCGAAAAGCCCGGCCACGCCTCACGGACTCGCAGGGCAGGATGCCCGGAGAGCGCCGCATCGGGGTGTCGTTTCCTCTTGGTTACTTCTCCTTTGGACAAGCAAAGGAGAAGTAACTCGGCCACCAGCAGGTGGACGAAACCGCTTTGTCGCTTGCAGTAGCGGCACAAAACCGCTCTGTCGCTTGCGACAGGCAAGACACCAAGGACGAGCTTAATCGCGCCCCGCAAACGCCTCCTCCAACCACGCATGCATCAACCGATACGACCGCGCCGCCGCCTTCGCGTCGTACTTGCAGCCGGGCGAGTCCTCGCCCACCTCGGTAAAGCAGTGCACCGCGTGACCCAGCGCCACGAACTGCCAGTCGGCGGGGCTCTGGCGCATCTCGTCCATGAACTTGTCGGCGTCCTTCATCGTCCACGTGTCGTCGGCGCCGTTCATCGCCAGCACGCGGGCTTTGATGCGCTTCGCTTGCGATGCATCGTCGGTGGAAAGATCGCCGTGGAAGGAGACGACGGCGGCGACATCGGCGCCGCTGCGGGCGAGGTCGAGCACTGCCGCGCCGCCGAAGCAAAAGCCGATGGCGGCGAGTTTCGCGGTGTCGATCGGCGCGTCCTTCGCCTGCGCCTTGAGCTGGGCCAGCGCCTCGTTGATGCGCGAGCGCATCAAGCCGCGGTCGGCATACAGCGGCTTCACCGCCGCCTGCGCCTGTTCGGCATTGCCCTGCTGCGGGCGCACGTTCGCGCCGTACATGTCGGTGAGCAGGATCACGTAGTCCCTGCCCGCGATCGTCTCGGCCTTCCTGATCGCCGCGTCGTTCACGCCGAACCAGTTCGGCACCATCACCAGGCCCGGGCGCTTCGTGCTGCTGGCGTCGTCGTAGACCAGCACGCTGTGGAAGCGGGTGCCGGCCTGCGTCCATTCCACCGGGCGATGCACCATCTTCGCCTGCGCGGCGAAGGCGAAGCTGGCGAGCAGGAGTGCAGCGAAACCACGGATGCGAGGCATGGCGGAACCCTCTCTCAAATGGAACCTGATTAGCAGCAAGACTCGGCCAGAAGCGGCTTTTGATCTTCGCGATCAGGGATGATCGCATTTGCTCGGGGAGTGCGGCCAAGGATGGCCGCCCGTTCGACTTTCGCATTCACGGACGAACGCAAAAGAAACATCAGAGCCCGGCGGCGTGCCGCGCGATGCGCCGCTTCAGCGGCGCCAGCCGATCGCACAGGCGCACGCCCAGCGTACGGGCGGCGACCAGCGGCGGCGCCTGCCAGGCATAGATGCGCGCCAGCGCGTCGAAGCCGCGCGCATCCAGCGTGTCGGCGCTGCGCCGGCGGCGCGCGTAGCGGCGCAGCACCTGCGACGCGGCGAAGTCGCCGCCCGTGTCGCATGCAACGACCAGCACGTCGCGCAAGTCGGCCACGTCGCGCAGGCCCAGGTTCACGCCCTGCCCGGCCAGCGGATGCACCGCATGCGCGGCGTCGCCCAAGAGCACGAAGCGTTCGGCCTGATAGGTTTCGGCCAGTTGCAGCTTGAGCGGGAACGCGGCGCGTTTCGTGGTCGCGGTGATGCGGCCGAGGCGGAAATCGCTGGCCACGCCCAGCTCGTGCAGGAAGGCCGCGTCGTCCAGGGCCAGCACGCGCTGTGCCTCGGCCGCGGGCAGCGACCACACGATGGAGCTGCGCCCGTCCGCCAGCGGCAGCAGCGCCAACGGCCCGCTCGGCAGGAAGCGCTGCCATGCGGTCCGTTCGTGCGGCCGCTCGGTGGCGACGTGCGCCACCACCGCGCGCTGCGCGTAGTCGCGGCCGCGGGTGGCGATGCCGGCCATGGCGCGCAATGGCGAGGCGGCGCCGTCGGCAGCCACCACCAGGCGTGCGGCGAGGCTGTCGCCATCGGCCAACTCCAGCGTCACGCGATCCCCGCGCGCCTCCATGCCACGCACCTCGGCGGGGCACAGCCGGCGCACGCCGGCGGCTTCCAGCGCCTGCCACAGCGTCCACTGCACCAGGTTGTTCTCGACGATGTGGCCGAGCAGGTCGCGACCCTCGTCGGCCGCGTCGAAGTCGATCGCCGCGCCGCTTTCGCTGTCCCACACGTGCATGTGGGCATACGGGCCGGAACGCGCGTCGCGGATGGACGTCCAGACGTCCAGCTCGTGCAGCAGGGCGATCGACGACGGCGCCAGCCCCACCACGCGCAGGTCCACCTCGTCGGCGGCGCTCCACGGCTGCGGCGCGCGCGCTTCGAGCAGGGCGGTGGCGAAGCCGGCCCTGGCCAGGGCCAGCGCGGCGGCGGCGCCGACCATGCCGCCGCCGACCACGGCGACATCCAGCGCGGGGCCGCGGCGCGACGCACGAACGTGATGCGCGGCGCTCATGGCAGGCGCTCCAGCACCGCATGCGGCGGCTCACCGCGGAAACCCATGCCGTGCCGCGCCAAGCGATCCTGCAATGGCCCGAAACGATCATGCGCAAGCAGCGCCAGCGAGCGCAGCGGCGCGAGCGCGGGCTGTTCGAGGCAGGCGAGGCGCACCAAGCCGTGGCTCATCGCCATGGTGCCTTCGCGGTCCGGCGCGCGGCGCGCGGCGTAGCGTTCCAGCACGTCGGGCGCGCCGGGATCGTCCGCGGCGGCGACCAGTTCGGCGAGGGTCAGCGCGTCGCGCAGGCCGAGGTTGAAGCCTTGCGCTCCGATCGGGTGCACGGTCTGCGCCGCGTTGCCCACCAGCACCGCGCGCGGGCCGATGAGCCGCTGCGCGGCCACGCGCTGGATCGCGTAGGGATGCCGCTTGCCGGGCCGCGACAACCGCCCCAGCCGCCAGCCGAAACGCTGCTGCGCCAGTGCGAGGAAACCGGCGTCGTCCAGCGCGGCGACCGCGTCGGCCTGTTCCGCCGGCACCGTGAGCACGAGGCCGCAGCGGCGCTCGGCCAGCGGCAGCAGGGCCACCGGGCCGTCGTCGGAGAAGCGCTCGTAGGCGCGGTGCCCGTGATCGCGCTCGGGCGTCACCGTGGCGACGAACAGGGTCTGTGCGTAGTCGTAGCGCACGGCCTCGATGCCGAGCTGCGCGCGCACGAAGGATTCGGTGCCGTCGGCGCCCACCAGCAGCGCGGCGTCGACCGTGCGCTCGCCGTCGGCCGTGCGGATGCGCGCACGCCAGCCGTGCGGCTGCGCTTCCAGCGACTCGAGTTTCGCGGGCGCGAGCCGGGTCAGCCGGGTGCAGGCGTCCAGCCGGTGCAGCAGGGCCGCACCCAGCTCGCGCGCCGGCAGGGTCCAGCCCAGCGCATCCACGCCGTGCTTCGCCGCGGCGATGCGCGCGCTGCCGAACTCGCCGGCGCGGCTGACGTGGATGTGGCGGATCGCCGTGGCCTGCGCCGCCGCGTGCGGCCATACGCCGATCGCGGCGAGGCCGTTGACGGTAGCGCGGGCCAGCGCGAGGTTGCGCTCGTCGTAGCTGGGCTGGGCGTCGGTGCGCGGCGCGGCGGCCTCGACCAAGGTGGCGGCCACGCCGGCAGCGTCCAGCGCGATGGCGAGGCTGGCGCCGACCAAGCCGCCGCCGACGATCAGCACGGAAACAGGGGCATTCATGCCCGTGATGATACGCGAGCGCACCGCCCGCGGCCGCCTGCGCTAAACTCGGCAGCCTGATTCCCGCCTTGCTGCACGGAGCTTTCCCATGGCAACCGCTACGACCCGCCGCCTGGCCATCTTCCTGGGCCTGGCCCTGGTGATGGGCGTCACCCGCATCCATCCCTCGCTGCTGCACCACGCGTTGTGGGATGCCTCGTGGGGCGTGTTCTTCCTCGCCGGCTTCTGGCTGCGCGGCCAGGGCCGCTGGGCGTTCCCGCTGCTGATGGCCGAAGCGGTGCTGGCGGATTACCTCGTGATCACCGGCCAGGGCATGAACTTCTGGAGCCACTACTGCGTGTCGCCGGGCTACTGGTTCCTGCTGCCGGCCTACGGCGCGCTGTGGCTGGGCGGCAGCTGGCTGGCGCAGCGCCAGTCGGGCCTGAACCTGCGCACGCTGGGCCTCGCGGTCGCCGCGCTGCTGGTGGCCGAGGGCGTGTGCTACCTGGTTTCCAACGGCAGCTTCTACTGGATCAGCGCCAGCGTGCCGGCGCCGCGCAGCTTCGCCGCGTGGTTCGCCAACCTCGGCGACTGGTATCTGCCGTTCCTCGCCGGCACCGCCCTCTACGTGGGGCTGGGCGCGGTGGCGCATGCGCTGGCGACCCAGCTGTCGCGCCTGTCGCAGCGCAGCGGCCAAGCCCAGCACTGACGTGGGCAACCGCCTTTCGAAAATCTACACGCGCACCGGCGACGATGGGCGAGCTGGAGGTCGCGAGATGCGTTGAAGCGCATCTCGCGCCAGCGAGCGCCCGAAGCAGGATGCGGAGGGCCGGGTTGCTTGATGAGGCCAGGATGGCCGAATCTAGCAACACCGTCCGCCCGCGCAAGCGGGCGCTTCATTCGGGACATTCATGGGCAACCGTCTCTCCAAGATCTACACGCGCACCGGCGACGACGGAACAACCGGTTTGGGCGACGGCTCGCGCGTGCCGAAGGACTCCGTGCGCGTCGAGGCCTACGGCACCGTGGACGAGCTCAACAGCACCATCGGCATGGTGCTGGCCAGCGACGGCGTGGACGACGCGGTGCGCGAGGCACTGACCCAGATCCAGCACGAGCTGTTCGACCTCGGCGGCGAGCTGTGCGTGCCCGGCATGGTGACGATCCAGGATGCGGACATCGCGCGCCTGGAAAGCGTGCTCGACGGTTTCAACGAACCGCTGCCGCCGCTCAAGGAATTCATCCTGCCCGGCGGCGGCATGGCGGCCTCCTGCTGCCACCTCGCGCGCACCGTGTGCCGCCGCGCCGAGCGCGCGGTGATCCGCCTGCGCCGCGAGGAACCCGAGGTCCGCGCGCAGACGCAGCGCTACCTCAACCGCCTCTCCGACCTGCTGTTCGTGCTCTGCCGCGTGCTGGCCCGCGCCGGCGGCCACGGCGAGGTGCTGTGGCAGCACGAGCGGCGGCCGCGGCCCAAGGCCGGCTGAGCCCGCCGCATGCTGCGGCTGTACACCCATCCGGCCTGCCTGCAGCACGACAACGGCCCCGGCCATCCCGAATCGCCGGCGCGCCTCGCCGCCGTGCTGCGCGCGCTGGACCATGACCGCCACGCCGCGCTGGATCGCGTGGAAGCGCCGCGCGCCAGCCGCGAGCAGCTGCTGCGCGTGCACACGGCCGCGCACATCGACACCGTTCTCGCCGCCGTGCCGGAGGGCGAGCTGCACCTGCTCGACGACGACACCGCGCTCTCGCCCGGCTCCGCCGAGGCCGCGCTGCGCGCCGCCGGCGCCGCGGTGGCGGCGGTGGATGCGGTGCTCGCCGGCGGGCACGTGCACCACGCGTTCTGCGCAGTGCGCCCGCCCGGCCACCACGCCACGCGCGAGCAGCCGATGGGCTTCTGCCTGTTCAACAACGTGGCGGTGGCCGCGGCGCACGCGTTGACGGCGCACGGGCTGAAGCGCGTGGCGATCGCCGATTTCGACGTGCACCACGGCAACGGCACCCAGGACATCTTCTGGGACGAGCCGCGCGTGCTGTTCGCCTCCAGCCACCAGATGCCGCTGTACCCGGACAGCGGCCTGCCGTCCGAGCGCGGCGTGGGCAACATCCTCAACCGGCCGCTGTCGGCCGGCGACGGCCCCTACCTGTTCCGCGAACTGTGGGAAGACGACCTGCTGCCGCGGTTGCACGCATTCAAGCCGCAGCTGGTGCTGGTTTCGGCCGGCTTCGACGCGCACCAGCGCGACCCGCTGGCCGACCTCTGCCTCGGCAGCGAGGACTACGCCTGGATCACCGCCAAGCTGGTCGAGCTGGCGCGCCGGCACGCGCACGGCCGGCTGGTCTCCACGCTGGAAGGCGGCTACGACCTCGCCGCGCTGACCGCCAGCGTGGTGGCGCATGTCGATGCGCTGATGGAGTAGGAATAGGGCAGGAGTGAGTGGAGAGAAGTGAGAAGCGAGAGGGGCAGCGCGCCGCAGCCCATGCTTTCTCTCACTCCTCACTCCTCTCCACTCACTTCCCACTCTCCGGCACGAAGTCCAGCGCCAGCGAGTTGATGCAATAGCGCAACCCGGTGGGTTTCGGCCCATCGGGAAACACGTGGCCCAGGTGCGAATCGCAATGCGCACAGCGCACCTCGATGCGGTGCATGCCGTGGCTGTCGTCGTCGCGGCTGACCACCGCGGCGGGAATCAGCGGCTGCCAGAAGCTGGGCCAGCCGGAGCCGGAGTCGTACTTGCTGTCCGAGCCGAACAGCGCGCTGCGACAGGCGGCGCAGACGTAGGTGCCGGCGGCGTGGTGGTGGTACCACTTGCCGCTGAATGGCGGCTCGGTGGCCGAGCAGCGGCACACCGCGTACTGCTCGGGACTGAGCTCGGCCCGCCATTCCGCCTCGCTCCTGAGCTTGCCGGGTACGTTCATGACTGAATCCTCGCTTGTGTCGCGCAGGCCGAGCGCCTGCCTGATCCGGGGTGTTTCTGTTAGTTTTACGGGCCTCACGGCCGCCGGGTTTCCATTGTGACGCGCAAGCTCCCTCCACGCCGCCTGCTGGCGGTTGCCGCCGCGCTTGCCCTGATCGGCGGCCCGGCCGAAGCCATCGGCAGCAGCCACGGGCAGCACCGCAAGAGCACGCTGGACGGCGGCGGCGAGCAGGTTTGCCCGCTGGGCTCCTTCCACTGCCCGCCGCGTCCGTACAACTACGCGATGTGCCGGCCGAACGCGATGCTGTCGTTCTACGACCCCACTCTCACCCGCGACCGCAGCCTGCGCCAGAGCAGCAGCACCTACGTGACCGCGCAGCATGTGGACAGTTCCGAGCAGACCGTGTACCACCTCGCCGGCAACGTGCGCATGGACCGGGCCGACCAGCGGCTGCAGGCGGACACGGTCGACTACAACAACGACACCACCGACTACGACGCGCGCGGCAACGTGCACTACCAGGACGCCGGCCAGCTGCTGTCCGCCGCGCATGCCCGCGGCAACAACGACGCCAGCACCGGCATCGCCGACGACGTGCGCTACCAGATGCTGCAGTCGCGCGGCAACGGCGCGGCCAGCAAGGCGCAGATGTTCGACGCCGACCGCACCCGCTACTCGCAGGCCACCTACTCCACCTGCGACGTGGGCCACCACCTGTGGGAGTTCCGCGGCAAGTCGATCACCATCGACCAGGACAGCGGCCGCGGCGTGGCGCGCGGCGCCACCTTCCGCGTCGGCAGCGTGCCGCTGATCTACCTGCCCTGGTTCAGTTTCCCGGTGGACAACCGGCGCATGACCGGCTTCCTCTACCCGACCTTCGGCCACAGCAGCCGCTCGGGCTATTTCCTCAGCACGCCGTACTACCTGAACCTGGCGCCGAACTACGACGCCACGCTGGACCCGCGCATCTACACCTTGCGCGGCTTCATGCTGGACAGCGAGTTCCGCTACCTCACGGAGGGCAGCAGCGGCTCGCTGGACGTGCAGTACCTGCCGCGCGACCACGGTCGCGCCGATCCCGGCACCACCACGAACACCGCGGGCACGCACCGCTACCGCTACACCATCAACGACACCACCCACCTGTGGGGAAGCTGGAACTTCAACGCGTCGATCGACCGCAGCTCGGACAACAACTTCTACTACGACTTCGGCAACCAGTTCGGCGGCGCGCCGGTCTACAGCCTCGCCTCCACCGCGAACGTCGCCGGCGGCGGCAAGTGGGGCGCCGCGCAGTGGAACGCCGCGGTGGGCGGCACCGCCTACCAGAACATGAACCCGTTCCTCACCGACGCGTCGCTGCCCTACCGGCAGCTGCCGTACGCGAACTTCAACCTGGACCTGCCGCTCGCCCACTGGCTGGAACTGGGCATGACCAACCAGTTCGTGGCGTTCCGCAAGCCGGGCTACGTGGAAGGCAACCGCCTCGACATCGAGCCCTTCGTCGCCGCGGATTTCGGCGCACCGGGCTGGTTCGTGCGCCCGCGCGTGGCCTGGCGTGCCACCGACTACCAGCTCCGCAACGGCTACCGGAACTACGGCTACTACGGCCTGCTGGGCAGCGGCACCACGACGCCGTTCGCGCGGAAGTCGCCGAGCCGCTCGCTGCCGATCGTCAGCGTGGACAGCGGCCTCGTGTTCGACCGCGACGCCTCGCTGTTCGGCCACAGCTACACGCAGACGCTGGAGCCGCGGCTGTACTACCTGTACGTGCCCTACCGCAACCAGGACAACTTGCCGCTGTTCGACACCAGCCCGATGTCGTTCGACTACTGGCAGCTGTTCTCCACCAACCAGTTCTCCGGCGCCGACCGCCAGATGAACGCGAACAACCTCACCGCCGCGGTCACCACCCGCCTGCTCGACGAGGGCGGCGTGGAGCGGCTGTCGGCCAGCTTCGGCCAGATCCGCTACTTCACCCCGCAGCGGGTGCAGATGCCGAACGGCGCGAACACCACCACGCCCGCCACCGACTGGTCCGGCTCGTCCTACGTGGCCCAGCTGGACCTGCAGCTCAGCGACCGCTGGCGCGCCAGCAGCTCCTACCAGTGGAGCCCGAACACCCGCCGCACCGACATGGCGATGCTGCAACTGCAGGGGCGGCTGGGGCTGGACGGCGTGGTCAACTTCGCCTACCGCTACCGCCGCGGGCTGATGGAACAATACAGCGTCTCGGCGGTCTACCCGCTGTCCGAGCGCTGGCGCCTGGTCGGCGCGTGGACGTATGCGGAGCCGGTCAAGGGCGTGCTCAACCCGCTGAAGGGCACGGTCGAGGCGCTGGCCGGCGTGGAATACGACAGCTGCTGCGTCACCCTGCGGCTGGTCGACCGCAGCTACGTCAACCAGAGCTACTACGGCGTGGCGCCGCCCACCACGCCGGGCCAGGCCAAGCTGCGCGACAACGCGGTGATGTTCGAGGTCGTGTTCAAGGGCCTGGGCTCCACCGGCGGCAAGATCGACCCGCTGCTGCGCCGTGATATTCTCGGCTATCAATAAACCGCTGTATCCATCCTCCGGCTGCTCCCTGATGAAGCGATTCCTCGCCCTGCTCCTGCCCGCCCTCGCGCTCGCGCTGCCCGCGCAGGCCCAGCTGCTGCCCAGCGCCAGCCCCAACGCCGCGCCCGCCGCCGGCCAGGCCCAGCCGCTGGACCGCATGGTGGCGGTGGTGAACGAGGACGTGATCCTGCAGAGCGAACTCGACAACGCGGTGCGCTCGATCCAGCAGCAGTACGCCAGCCAGCCGGGCCAGCTGCCGCCGATGAACGTGCTGCAGCAGCAGGTGCTGGATCGCCTGATCCTGATGCGGCTGCAGCTGCAGAAGGCCGACGAGCAGGGCGTGCACGTCTCCGACGCCGACGTCGACCAGGCGGTGGCCCAGGTGGCGCAGCAGAACAAGATGAGCCCCGACCAGCTGCGCGCCGAAGTGCAGCGCAGCGGCGAGGATTTCGGCGCGTTCCGCCAGCAGCTGGCCGACCAGCTCGTCGTGCAGCGCCTGCACCAGAACGTGGTGCACGACCAGGTCGCGGTCACCGACAGCGAGATCGACAACCTGCTCGCCAGCCCCAGCTACAAGGCCGGCGAGGTGCACCTGGCGCACATCCAGATCAGCATCCCCTCCGGCGCCGACGCCGCCGCGATCCAGGCCGCCGCCACCAAGGCCGAACAGGCGATCAACGCGATCAAGGGCGGCATGGACTTCCACGCCGCGGCGATCCGCTACTCCGACGCCTCCGACGCGCTGGACGGCGGCGACCTCGGCTGGCGCCGCATGGACGAGATCCCGCCGGCCTTCGCCGACACCGTGGCCGGCATGAAGTCCGGCGACGTCAGCCCCGCGCTGCGCGGCCCCACCGGCTTCCACATCATCAAGCTGATCGGCCAGCGCGCGCCGTCCAAGCAGATCGTCACCGAGTACCACGCGCGCCAGATCCTGCTCAAGCCGAGCGAGCTGATGACGCCCGAGCAGGCGCAGCAGAAGGCGCAGGAGCTGTACGAGCAGATCGTCAACAAGCACGCGGACTTCGCCAAGCTGGCCAAGGACAACTCCAAGGACGACACCACCGCGAACCTCGGTGGCGACATGGGCTGGTTCGCCAAGGACGCCTGGGGCAGCGCGATCGCGCAGCAGCTCGACCAGCTGAAGGAGAACCAGGTCTCGCAACCGTTCCAGACCGGCAACGGCTGGGACATCGTGCAGCTCTTGGGCACCCGCCAGAGCGACCTCACCACGCAGATGGAACGCGACCAAGCGCGCCAGGCGATCGGCAACCGCAAGGCCGAGCAGGCCTACGACGACTACCTGCGCGACCTGCGCGCGAACGCCTACATCAACGTGCTGGTGCCCGCGCTGCGCGACGACACCAACACGCCCGCGGCCTCCTGACCGGGAGCCGCCGGCATGGCGCTGCCACGGCTCGCCGTCACCGCCGGTGAGCCGGCCGGCGTCGGCCCGGAACTGATCGCGCGACTGGCCGCCACGCCGCTGGCAGCCGACCTGGTGGCGATCACCGACCGCGGCCTGCTCGAACGCGCCGCCGCGCGCTGCGGGCTCGCCATCACCATCGACGACGACGACGGCACCCCGCACGAGCGGCGCGAGCCCGGCCGCCTGCGCGTGCACCACGTGCCGCTGGGCGCCACGGAAATCCCCGGCCAGCCCGACCCGCGCAACGCACACCACGTGCTCGCCACGCTGGCCGAAGCCGCCGACGGCTGCCTCGCCGGCCGCTATGCCGCCGTGGTCACCGCGCCGTTGCAGAAGGCCTCGATCAACGAGGCCGGCATCCGCTTCAGCGGCCACACCGAATACTTCGCCGAACGCGCCCGCGCCGACGTGGTGATGATGCTGGCCAGCCCAGAGCTGCGCGTGGCGCTGGCCACCACCCACCTGCCCTTGAGCGCGGTGCCCGCTGCGATCACCCGCACGGCGCTCGAACGCACGCTGCGCATCGTGCATGCGGAGCTGCGCGCGAAGTTCGGCATCGCGCAGCCGCGCATCGCGGTGCTGGGCCTGAACCCGCACGCCGGCGAAGGCGGCCACTTGGGCCGCGAGGAACTGGACACCATCATCCCGCTGCTGGACGCGCTGCGCGCCGAAGGCATGCAGCTCGTCGGCCCGCTGCCCGCCGACACCGCCTTCGTGCCCGCGCAGCGCGCGCGCTACGACGCGGTGCTGGCGATGTACCACGACCAGGCGCTGCCGGTGCTGAAGAGCGAAGCCTTCGACCGCACCGTCAACCTCACCCTCGGCCTGCCCTTCATCCGCACCTCGGTCGACCACGGCACCGCGCTCGACCTCGCCGGCACCGGCTGCGCCGATCCCGCCAGCCTGGTTGCCGCCAGCAAGCTGGCCTTGACGCTGGCAGCACGCCGGCACGAAGAGAGTGCAGAGGAGTGAGAAGTGAGTAAAACCCGCAAGATGGCCACTCTCTCTCCTCACTTCTCTCCACTCACTCCTGCTCCATGAACGCCCGCCCCAAGAAAAGCTTCGGCCAGCACTTCCTGCACGAGCGCCGCTACATCGACGACATCGTGCGCGCGATCGCGCCGCGCGCCGGCGATTTCCTGGTGGAGATCGGCCCCGGCGAGGGCGCGCTCACGCTGCCGCTGCTCGCCGCCGCCGGCTCGCTCACCGCGATCGAGCTGGACACCGACCTGATCCCCGCGCTGCAGGAACGCGCCGCCACGGTGGGCGAACTCAGCGTGATCCACGCCGACGTGCTCAAGGTGGACTTCACCGCGCTGGCGCACCGCCACGGCGTGCAGCGCCTGCGCATCGCCGGCAACCTGCCCTACTACATCTCCAGCCCGATCCTGTTCCACTGCGTCGAGCACGCGGCGGCGATCGAGGACATGCACTTCATGCTGCAGAAGGAAGTGGTGGACCGCATGGCCGCGGAACCCGGCAGCAAGGTGTACGGCCGGCTGTCGGTGATGCTGCAACTGGCCTGCAAGGTGGTGCCGCTGTTCGAGGTGCCGCCGGCAGCGTTCCGGCCGCCGCCGAAGGTGGATTCGGCGGTGGTGCGCGTGGTGCCGCTGGCGCCGCACGAACGCCACGACGCCGATCCCGCGCTGCTGCACGAGGTGGTGAAGGCCGCCTTCGGCCAGCGCCGCAAGACGCTCGCCAACGCGCTGCGGCAGCTGCTCGACGCCGACGCGATCCGCAGCGCCGACGTCGACCCCAAGGCACGCGCGGAGACGCTGGCGCCGGCGGATTTCGTGCGCCTCGCCAAGCGGCTCGCCGCGCGCTGATTCCGCGCGCGGCAGGCCTTACAATTCCCGCATGAGCGAAAAGAATCCCTACACGATCGACGTGCAGGTGCGGACGCACTTCGTCCCCGACCAGTCCCGCCCCGACGACAACCGCTACGTGTTCGCCTACACCATCACGCTGCGCAACCGCGGCAGCGTGCCCGCGCAACTGCTGACCCGGCACTGGGTGATCACCGACGCGAACGGCAAGGTGGAGGAAGTGCGTGGCGACGGCGTGGTGGGCGAGCAGCCGTGGATGCGCCCGGGCGACGACTACGAGTACACCTCCGGCGCCGTGCTGGAGACGCCGGTGGGCACCATGGGCGGCAGCTACCAGATGCTGGCCGACGACGGTACCCGCTTCGAGGCGCCGATCCCGTCGTTCACCCTGTCCATTCCGCGCACGCTGCACTGAAGGCGACGCCAGGATGGCCACCTACGCAATCGGCGACGTGCAGGGCTGCTACCCGGAACTGCAGCGCCTGCTCGACAAGCTGCGCTTCGATCCCGCGCAGGATCAGTTGTGGTTCTGCGGCGACCTGGTGAACCGCGGCGGCCAGTCGCTGGCCACGCTACGGCTGATCCACTCGCTGCGCGAGCAGAGCATCGTCACCCTGGGCAACCATGACCTCAGCCTGCTGGCGATCGCGCTGCGCAAGCCCGAGGCGCAGGCCAAGGTGAACCCCGAGCTGCGCGAAGTGCTGTTCGCCGACGACGCGCCGGTGCTGTTCGAATGGCTGCGCTCGCAGAAACTGCTGCACCACGACGAGCGGCTCGGCTGGACCATGATCCACGCGGGGCTCGCGCCGCAATGGACGCTGCGCCAGGCGCAGAAGGCCGCGCAGGACGTGGAGCGCGAACTCTCCAGCCCGCGCCACCCGCGCATCCTGACCAACCTGTTCGGCAACCGCCCGGCCGGCTGGTCGAACCGACTGCAGGGGCTGGACCGCCACCGCGCCACGATCAACCTCCTGACCCGCATGCGCTACTGCGACGTCAACGGCCGCATCGACTTCGAAGCCAAGGGCGAACCCGGCACCCAGCGGCCGGGACTGTATCCGTGGTTCGAGGTGCCCGGCATGCGCCGGCGCGACACGCGCATCATCTGCGGCCACTGGTCCGCGCTGGGGCGCTTCGCCGGCCTCGGCGTATACGCGATCGACACCGGCTGCGTGTGGGGCGGCCAGCTCACCGCGCTGCAGCTGGACGAGGAGGAGCCGCGCTACATCACGGTAGCTGCCGAGCCGCAGCGCAAGCGGGTGCCCGGCGGCGACTGAAAGTCGCCGCCAGCGATCCACGGATGGATCGCACGTGCCCCGGACGCATCAGCGTCCGGGGCACGGAGCGGAGACTGGCCGCAGGCCAGGCTCCGCGAGTCGAAGAAATCGCAGGAAGCGAATTCTTCGACCAGGAACGAACAGGCTTTTGAGCGCGCGGGCGTGCTCCTGCAAGCCTCGGGCCGCGACGATCAGGCCAGCTGCCCGTGGCAATGCTTGTACTTCTTGCCCGAACCGCAGGGGCAGGGATCGTTGCGGCCCACGCGCGGCTGGTCCGGCTGCTGCAGGTGCATCGCGCCGGCGGCCACGCTGGCCGGGTCGGCGTCGAGGCCGGCGTTCGGCGCGCCGCCGCCGCTGGCCAGCATCTGCCGCTGCAGGCGCTCGGCGAGGCGCTGCTGCTCGGCCTCCATCGCGGCGACTTCCTCCTCGCTGCGAATACGGATGCGCGCCAGCATCTGCACCACCTCGGCCTTGATGCGGTCGAGCATGTCGGAGAACAGCCGGAACGACTCGCGCTTGAACGCCTGCTTGGGGTCCTGCTGCGCGTAGCCCACCAGGTAGATGCCCTGGCGCAGGTAGTCCATGTTCGCCAAGTGCTCCTTCCAGGCGTTGTCGACCACGGTGAGCATGATGTGCTTCTCGAGCTGGCGCATGGTCTCGGCGCCGATCTGCGCCTCCTTGGCCCGGAACAGCTCGTCCACGCCGGCGCGCACGTGCTCCTGGATCCTCGCCGCGTCGACCTCGCTCTGCTGTTCCAGCCAGTGCGGCAGGTCCAGCGCCAGGCCGAACCTGGCGTCCAGCTCGCGGTCGAGGCCGGGGATGTCCCACTGCTCGTCGATGCTGTCCGGCGGCACGTGCTCGCGCACGATGTTCTCGACCACGTCCTGGCGGATGTCGGCCACGGTGGCGGACACGTCCTCGCCTTCCAGCAGCTCGTCGCGCTGGCGGTAGATCACCTTGCGCTGGTCGTTGGCAACGTCGTCGAATTCGAGCAGGTGCTTGCGGATGTCGAAGTTGTGCTGCTCGACCTTGCGCTGCGCCTTCTCGATCTGGCGGCTGATCATGCGGTCTTCGAGCGCGTCGTTCTCCTTCATGCCGAAGCGCTTCATCCAGCGGATCAGGCCCTCGCCGCCGAAGATGCGCAGCAGGTTGTCCTCCAGCGAGAGGTAGAAGCGCGAGGAGCCCGGATCGCCCTGGCGGCCGGAGCGGCCGCGCAGCTGGTTGTCGATGCGGCGCGACTCGTGCCGCTCGGTGCCGATGATGTGCAGGCCGCCGGCGGCCAGCACCTGCTCGTGCAGCTTCTTCCAGTCCGCCTTGACGCGGGCGCGCTCGACCTCGGTGGCCTCGGCGGGCAGCGCGGCCAGCGCCGCGTCCAGGCTGCCGCCGAGCACGATGTCGGTGCCGCGGCCGGCCATGTTGGTGGCGATCGTCACCTGCCCCGGCCGGCCGGCCTGGGCCACGATGGCGGCCTCGCGCTCGTGCTGCTTCGCGTTCAGCACCTCGTGCGGGATCTTCTGCGCGCGCAGCTGGCCGGACAGCAGCTCGGAAACTTCGATGGACGTGGTGCCCACCAGCACCGGCTGGCCGCGCTTGTGGCAGTCCTTGATGTCCTCGATCACCGAGTTGTACTTGGCCTGCTGGCCCAGGAACACCAGGTCGGCGTTGTCCTTGCGGATCATCGGCTTGTGGGTGGGGATCACCACCACTTCCAGGCCGTAGATGCTCTGGAACTCGAACGCCTCGGTGTCGGCCGTGCCGGTCATGCCGGACAGCTTCTTGTACATGCGGAACAGGTTCTGGAACGTCACCGTGGCCAGCGTCTGGTTCTCGCGCTGGATCGGCACGCCTTCCTTCGCCTCCACCGCCTGGTGCAGGCCGTCGGACCAGCGCCGGCCCGGCAGCGTGCGGCCGGTGAACTCGTCGACGATGATGACCTCGCCGTCGCGCACGATGTAGTCCACGTCGCGCTGGTAGATCGCGTTGGCGCGCAGCGCGGCATTGAGGTGATGCACCACGGCGAGGTTCTTGGCGTCGTACAGGCCGCTGTCCTCGCTGATCACGCCGGCCGCGCGCAGCAGCTCGTCGGCGTGCTGCATGCCGTCCTCGGACAGGTGCACCTGCTTCTGCTTCTCGTCGACCCAGAAGTCGCCTTCGCCGTCCTCTTCCTTCTGGCGAATCATCTGCGGCACGACGCGGTTCACCGCGATGTACAGCTGCGGCGAATCCTCGGCCGGGCCGGAGATGATCAGCGGGGTGCGCGCCTCGTCGATCAGGATCGAGTCCACCTCGTCGACGATGGCGTAGTGCAGGCCGCGCTGGTAGCGCTGCTCCTTGCTGAGCGCCATGTTGTCGCGCAGGTAGTCGAAGCCGAACTCGTTGTTGGTGCCGTAGGTGATGTCGGCGGCGTAGGCCTTGTGCTTGTCGGCGTGGTTCATGCCCGGCCACACCACGTCGGTGGTAAGGCCCAAGAAACCGTACAGCTTGCCCATCTGGCCGGCGTCGCGGCGGGCCAGGTAGTCGTTCACGGTGACCACGTGCACGCCCTTGCCTTCCAGCGCGTTCAGGTACACCGGCAGCGTCGCCACCAGGGTCTTGCCTTCGCCGGTGCGCATCTCGGCGATCTTGCCCTGGTGCAGCACCATGCCGCCGATCAGCTGCACGTCGTAGTGGCGCATGCCGAGCACGCGCTTGGCGCCCTCGCGCACCACCGCGAACGCCTCGGGCAGCAGCTTGTCCAGCGATTCGCCCTTGGCGACGCGCTGCTTGAACTCCTCGGTCTTGCCGCGCAACTCGTCGTCGCTCAGCTTCTCGAACTGCGGCTCCAGCGCATTGATGCGCGCCACCACGCGGGACAATTGACGCAGCACGCGCTCGTTGCGGCTGCCGAAAATGCTGGTGAGGGCACGATTGAGCATCGACGTTCCGGATGTATGAGATCAAGGGCCCGCGCACGCGTGGGCCAATCGGGCATGTTACTACACGGGGCCTGCGGCCACCCATGGCGATGGTCACGGCAAGGTCTTGGAGTAGTGGCGCGGCGGCGCGGATTCAAGGGCGGCGCGGGCCGGGTATCATGGCCGCACCGAACCACCGGAACTTGCGCCGATGTCTCGCGCTTCGCGCCCACGCGGCCCGCAAGCGCTCAGCGCCTGCGGGTCCTTCGCCAGCCTGGCCCACAAGGCCGCCACGCTGGATGCGCTGGATCGCGCGCTGCGCCAGACCCTGCCGCAGCCGCTGCGCGACGAGGTGCGCTTCGCCCACCTGCGCGGCGGACGGCTGCTGTTCCTCGCCAGCACGCCGGCCTGGGCCACGCGCCTGCGCCTGCTGCAGGCGCAGATTCTCGCGACCGCCCGCAGCCTCGACATCCGCGCCGAGACACTCGGGATCCGCGTGTGCCCGCTGCCGCGCGTCGAAGTGGAAGCCGAGCGCGCACGCACGCTGTCGCCCGCGGCCGCCGCCCATCTGCGCGCCGCGGCCGCGACCGCCACCGATCCGGAGTGGAAGGAGCTGTACGGTCAGCTGGCGGCGCAGGCCGGGCCGGACAAGCCCGCCAAATAACCCCGCCGTTCTCCCTGATGGTGTCGCGTGATCGTTGCTGATTGAGTCCCTCTCCCTCCGGGAGAGGGTGCCGGCAGGCGGGTGAGGGTACGTTCGAAGCGCAGCGTTTCGGTCTTGCCGAACCCTCACCCCAACCCCTCTCCCGGCGGGAGAGGGGCTGTGCGCAGGCCCGCAGGGCCGAAGTCGAAGGGATTGCTACCGGGCGCTTCGACTTCCTCGCTCCTCAAGACCAACTCCATCCATGGCGCCTCCTCGCGTACGCTTGCTATCGCAAGCTACGCTCAGCGTGAACGGAGTCTCTGGCCGAGCCAATCAGCGCCCAAACAAAAACCGCCGCATCCCGGGGATGCGGCGGCTTCGTGTTCTTGCCGGCTGATGACTGTCGCGGGGACGCGCGATCAGATCGCCTGGGCGGGGTGGGCGTAGGAGATCGGCGAGGTGGCCGGGTCGTCCTGGTAGCTGACTTCTTCCCAGGCCGTGGCGTCGGCCATCAGGGTGCGCAGCAGCTTGTTGTTGAGCTCGTGGCCGGACTTGTGCGCGTGGTAGGCGCCGATCAGGCTGTGGCCCAGGAGATACAGATCGCCGATCGCGTCGAGGATCTTGTGCTTGACGAACTCGTCCTCGTAGCGCAGGCCGTCCTCGTTCAGCACGCGGTAGTCGTCCAGCACCACGGCGTTGTCCATCGAGCCGCCCAGCGCGAGGTTGTGTTCGCGCAGCATCTCGATGTCGCGCATGAAGCCGAAGGTGCGCGCGCGGCTCACTTCCTTCACGAACGAGGTGGTGGAGAAGTCGATCTCGGCGCGCGAGGTGCGCTTGGAGATGATCGGGTGGTTGAACTCGATCGAGAAGCCGACCTTGAAGCCCTCGAACGGCTCGAAGCTGGCCCACTTGTCGCCTTCCTGCACCTTGATCGGCTTCTTGATGCGGATGAAGCGCTTGGGCGCGTTCTGTTCCTCGATGCCGGCGGACTGCAGCAGGAACACGAACGGGCCCGCACTGCCATCCATGATCGGAACCTCCGGCGCCGACAGGTCCACGTAGGCGTTGTCGATGCCCAGGCCGGCCATCGCCGACAGCAGGTGCTCGACCGTGGCCACGCGCACGTCGCCGTTCACCAGCGTGGTGGAGAGGCGGGTGTCGCCGACGTTGTCCTGGCGCGCACGGATGTCCACCGGCGGGTTGAGGTCGGTGCGACGGAACACGATGCCGGTGTTGGGAGCCGCGGGGCGCAGAGTCATGTACACCTTGTCGCCGGTGTGCAGGCCCACGCCGGTGGCGCGGATGATGTTCTTGAGCGTGCGCTGCTTGATCATTGTCGTTGGTACCTGCCAAGTAGCAGCCAATCAGGGGTCGGATGCTAACACAGTTTTAACCAGCTGCAATAGCAAACCGTACCGTACAGTCTGGCCTTGCTTCATGTGCCCTTCATCCAGAAACGCACGCGTCACAACATGTTCCGCCACGCGCCAGGTGCGCGGAGACGACACGCCACCCCGGGCCGGGACGGGAATTCCGGCACCGGGGGTAACGGATCGACCGATCCGGGCGCCTGCCCGGGGCGGTGGATCATGCGCCCTCCCTGACGCATCGTCTTGCGGGGTTCAGGCCCGAACGCGCCAAACGGCCGTTCGCTGACAGCCGCGACGCCTCGCCGCGGCAACCGGCCCGAACCCGACTTTCATGTTTCTGCAATGACCAGTTCGACAGGCGTTTTGTTCAACTCCTTTTAACAAGCGTCGGGCGCCCGGTTCAGGCGGCGGCCACTCAGTCGGCCTGGCGGCGCAGGAAGGCCGGGATGTCCAGGTAGTCGAGGCCGTTGTCCTGGCTACGGGCCGGCGCCTCGCTGCGCGGATTGGCGCTGATCACCGACTCCGGCTGGGCGTAGTCCACCACCTCGTTGCCGGTGCCGGTACGCAGCACCACCGGACGCGGGCGCTGGCGCAGCTCCACCTGCTTCTGCTCCACCGCGCGCACGTTGCGCGAGGCGGGCGCGCGGTTGAGGCCGGTGGCGACCACGGTGACGCGCACCTCGTCCTTCAGCTCCGGGTCGAGCGAGGTGCCCATCACCACGGTCGCGTCTTCGCTGGCGAAGTCGTGGATGATACGGCCGATCTCGTCGAATTCGCGCATGGTGAGGTTGGGGCCGGCGGTGACGTTGACCAGGATGCCGCAGGCGCCGTTGAGGTTGACGTCCTCCAGCAGCGGGTTCTTGATCGCCTCCTCGGCCGCGGCCTGGGCGCGGTCGTCGCCGCTGGCGGTGCCGGTGCCCATCATGGCCAGACCCATCTCGCTCATCACCGTGCGCACGTCGGCGAAGTCCACGTTGATCAGACCCGGCGCGGTGATCAGGTCGGCGATGCCCTGCACGGCGCCCTGCAGCACGTTGTTGGCGGCCTTGAACGCGTTGATCAGGGTGACCTCGCGGCCGAGCACGCTGAGCAGCTTCTCGTTCGGCACGGTGATCAGCGAGTCGACGTGCTGGCTGAGATCCTCGATGCCCTTCATCGCCACCTGCATGCGGCGGCGGCCCTCGAACGGGAACGGCTTGGTGACCACCGCCACGGTGAGGATGCCCTTCTCCTTCGCCAGCTGCGCCACCACCGGCGCCGCGCCGGTGCCGGTGCCGCCGCCCATGCCGGCGGTGATGAACACCATGTCGGCGCCTTCCAGCATCGCCTCGATGCGCTCGCGGTCCTCCAGCGCGGCCTGGCGGCCGACCTCGGGATTCGCGCCCGCGCCAAGGCCCTTGGTGACGTTCGCGCCCAGCTGCAGGTGGGTGCGCGAGTTGCAGGTGTTCATCGCCTGCGCGTCGGTGTTGGCGACGATGAACTCCACGCCCTCGATGTTGGCGTTGATCATGTGCGCCACGGCGTTGCCGCCGCCGCCGCCCACGCCGATGACCTTGATGACTGCGTTCGGTGCAAGTTTCTCGATCAGTTCGAACATTTCCCGTCCTCCAGAGTTGTTGTCGTTGTAACCGCGGGTGGCGACTCCTGTCGTTCCGCGGTGGTGGGCGGCCATCCCGCCGCCCGTGGCTGCGCCTCCTGCGCCGCCGAAACTTCGCACTCCCGACCAGGCCCCTGCCGGCGCCTCGTCAGAAGTTCCTGGTGAACCAGTTGCGCCATTTGCCGAGCAGGCCGCCGACGCCGGCCAGCGCGGGGCTGCCGCCGCGCACGGCCACGTTGTGGCGCGCGCCGTGCAGCAGCAGACCCACGCCGGTGGCGTGCAGCGGGCTGCTGATCACCTCGCCGAGGCCGCTGATCTCCTGCGGCACGCCCAGGCGCACCATCTTGTGGAAGATCTCCTCGGCCAGCTCCAGCGCGCCTTCCATCTTCGCGGCGCCGCCGGTGAGCACCACGCCGGCCGCCACCAGGCTGTCGTAGCCGGAGCTGCGCAGGCGGTCCTGCACCATCTCGAAGATTTCCTCGTAGCGCGCCTGCACGCTCTGCGCCAGCGCCTGCCGCGCCAGCCGGCGCGGCGGGCGGTCGCCCACGCTGGGCACCTGGATGGTCTCGTCGGCGTGGGCGAACTGGGTCAGCGCGCACGCGTACTTGATCTTGATCTCCTCCGCATGCGCGGTCGGCGTCTGCACGGCGTAGGTGATATCGCCGGTGATCTGGTCGCCGCCGATCGGCAGCGAGGCGGTGTAGCGGATCGAGCCCTGGGTGTAGATCGCCATGTCGGTGGTGCCCGCGCCGATGTCGACCAGGCACACGCCCAGCTCGCGCTCGTCGTCGGTGAGCACCGCGCGGGCGCTGGCCAGCGCCGAGGGCACCAGCTCGTCCACGGAAAGCCCGCAGCGCTGGATCGACTTGGTGATGTTCTGCACCGCCGCGGCCGCGCCGGTGACCAGGTGCACGTTCGCCTCCAGCCGCACGCCGCTCATGCCGACCGGCGAGCGGATGCCGTCCTGGCCGTCGATGCGGTACTCCTGCGACTCCTTGTAGAGCACCTTGCGGTCGGCCGGGATCGCCACCGCGCTGGCCGCCTCCAGCACCTGCTCCAGGTCGCCGGGGGTGACCTCGCGGTCGCGGATCGCCGCATTGCCGTGCGAGTTGCGCGTTTCCAGGTGGCTGCCGGAGATCGAGGCGGTCACCGCGCGGATGTCGCAGCCGGCCATCAGCTCGGCCTCCTCCACCGCGCGCTGGATCGAGTTCACGGTGGATTCGATGTCCACCACCATGCCCTTGCGCATGCCGCGCGAGACATGGGTGCCGATGCCGATCACGGTGATCGGTTCGCCCGGCTCGTACTCGCCCACGATCGCGGTGACCTTGGAAGTGCCGATGTCGAGGCCGACCACCAGTTGCTTGTCGTTGCGCGTCTTCATATGCATGGCGTCCTCACGAGCGGCGCGTGGTGGCGGGTGCGGCGGCCGGCGCAGGCTGCGGCCAGCGCACCGCGAAGCCGTTGGTGTAGCGCAGGTCGGCGTAGACGAATCCCTGGTCGTGGCCGGCCATCAGCTGCGGGTAGACATCGAGGAAGCGGCGCAGCCGCACGCCGGCGAGGTCGCGGTCGCCGATCACGATGCGCGCGCCGCTCGCCGTGGTGACGCTCCAGCTGCCGCGCGCGGTGAGCGCCACGCCGTTGATCGAAAGATGCGTGCCGGCGAACGCCTTGCGCACGTCGGCGTAGAAGCCCACCACTTCGGCGAGGCGGTCGTCCGGCCCTTCCAGATCGGGCAGCGCGGCGGCGTCGGCGGCGCCGATCGGCGCGTCGAACAGCTTGCCCTGCCGGCTGATCAGCTGCTTCTCGTTCCAGCGCGCGAACGGCTGGCGCTCGATCACGCGCAGCTGCAAGGTGTCCGGCCAGCGCTTGCGCGCCTCCACCGACTCCACCCACGGCAGCGCCGCCACCGCCTGCTGCACGCCGTCGAGGTTCAGCGCGAAGAAGCCCTTGCCCAGCTTCGGCAGCACCGCGGCGCGCAGCTCGTCCATGTCCACGTGGCGGAACTCGGCCTGCACGGTGAGCTTGGTCACCGGCCAGCGGTCGGCGGCAAACCAGCCGTGCAGCACGCCGACGATCGGCAGCGCCAGCAGGGCGATGGCGAGGCACCAGGCGACGAGGCGGACGCTACCCCTCATGCATCCCCCCGGAAACTCGTTTCGAGCACGCGCCAGCACAGCGTCTCGTAGTCGATGCCGGCGGCCTTCGCGGCCTTGGGCACCAGCGAGTGCGAGGTCATGCCCGGCGCGGTGTTCACCTCCAGCAGCCAGTTGCGGCCCTGGCGGTCGCGCATCACGTCGACGCGGCCCCAGCCGCTGCAGCCCAGCGCGTCGAACGCGGCCAGCGCCAGCGCGCGCAGTTCGCTCTCGGCCTCGCCCTGCAGGCCGGGGCACAGGTACTTCGTGTCCTCGGCGATGTACTTCGCGTTGTAGTCGTAGAACGCGCCCTTCGGCACGATGTGGATCGACGGCAGCACCTCGCGGCCGAGGATGCCCACGGTCAGCTCGTCGCCCTCGATCAGGGTTTCCATCAGGAGGTCGCCCGGATACTTCGCCGCCAGTTCGACCGCGCTGTCCAGCTGCGCCTCCTCGAACACGCGGGTGACGCCCACGCTGGAACCTTCGCAGGCCGGCTTCACGATCAGCGGGAAGCCGATCGTGCGCGCGGCCGCGTGCACCGCCGCTGCGTCGGCGCCGCGCGCCAGCGCCACGAACTTCGGCGTGGGCAGGCCCAGCGACTGCCACACGCGCTTCGAACGCGGCTTGTCCATCGACAGCGCCGAGCCGAGCACGCCCGAACCGGTGTACGGCACCTTGAGCGATTCCAGCGCGCCCTGCAGCACGCCATCCTCGCCGCCGCCGTGCTGGCCGTGCAGGATGTTGAACACGCGCGCGAAATGGCCGGCGCGCAGCGCATCGAGCAAGGCGGGAATGCCGTCGATCGCGTGCGCGTCCACGCCGCGCGCCTTGAGCGCGGCCAGCACGTTGCGACCGGAATCCAGCGATACCTCGCGCTCGGTCGAGCTGCCGCCCATCACCACGGCGACGCGGCCGAAGGAGGCCGGGACTCGGGACTCGGGACTCGGGACTCGGGAGGCATCCGAGGCGAGTCTTGAATCCGCGCCATTCCCGGCCACGACTTCCACTGCATTGCCGTTTTGGCCCTGCCCTGGGGTTTGCTCTTTTCCCGAGTCCCGAGTCCCGAGTCCCGAGTCCCGATCATGATTGGCCATCACGCGGCACCTTTCGTCTTGAGTTGTCCCAGCGCGGCGATCTCCACTGCGGCCGCGCCGATGTCGCCGGCGCCGAGCAGCAGCAGCAGGTCGCCGTCGCGCAGCAGCGCCGGCAGGGTGTCCTTGAGTTCGCGCGGATGCTCGACCAGCACCGGATCGACCTTGCCGCGCGCGCGCACCGCACGCGCCAGCGCGCGGCCGTCGGCGCCGGCGATCGGCGCCTCGCCGGCGGGATAGACCTCGGTGAGCACCAGCACGTCGGCCTCGGCCAGCACGTTCGCGAAGTCGTCGAGCAGGTCGCGCGTGCGGCTGTAGCGGTGCGGCTGGAAACCGACCACGAGGCGGCGCTCGGGCCAGCCGCCGCGCGCGGCGGCGAACACCGCGGCCAGCTCGCGCGGATGGTGGCCGTAGTCGTCCACCAGCAACACGCTGCCGTGGTCGAGCGCCAGCTCGCCGCGGCGGTGGAAGCGCCGGCCCACGCCCTGGAAATTCGCCAGCGCGTGGGCGATCGCCTCGGCGCCCACGCCCAGCTGCCAGCCGATGCTGGCGGCGGCCAGCGCGTTCAGCACGTTGTGCCGGCCCGGCAGGTTCAGCGTCACCGGCAAGGCGCCGGCATGGCCGGGCAGGTGCAGGTCGAAATGCATCTGGAAGCCGTGCTGGCGCACGTCGGAGGCGCGCACGTCGGCGTCCGCGGTGGCGATGCCGTAGGTCATCACGCGGCGCGTGGTGGTCTTCGCCAGCTCGGCCACCTCGGCGTCGTCCACGCACAGCACGGCCAGTCCGTAGAACGGCAGGCGGTGCAAGAAGTCGCCGAAGGCCTTCTTCACCTCGGCGAAATCGCCGTGGTAGTTCTCCAGGTGGTCGGCGTCGATGTTGGTGACCGCGGCGATCACCGGCGACAGCAACAGGAAGGAGCCGTCCGACTCGTCGGCCTCGGCCACCAGGTATTGCCCGGTGCCCAGCCGCGCGTTGGCGCCGGCGGCGTTGAGCTGCCCGCCGATCACGAAGGTGGGGTCGTAGTTCGCCTCGGCCAGCACGCTGGCGACCAGGCTGGTGGTGGTGGTCTTGCCGTGCGTGCCGGCGATCGCGATGCCGCGGCGGAAGCGCATCAGCTCGCCCAGCATCTCCGCGCGCGGAATCACCGGGATGCGCGCGGCGCGCGCGGCGACCAGCTCGGGGTTGTCCGGCTTGATCGCGCTGGAGGTCACCACCACGTCGGCGTCGCCCACGTTGGCGGCGTCGTGGCCGGTATGCACCACCAGGCCCAGCTGCGCGAGGCGCTGCGCGGTGGGCGAATTCGCCTTGTCCGAACCGGACACCGCGTAGCCCAGGTTGTGCAGCACCTCGGCGATGCCGCTCATGCCCACGCCGCCGATGCCGATGAAGTGCACGCGGCGGAACGTGGTCATCAGGTCTTCGTGCGCGAGCAGGCGACGCGGGGTCATGCGGCCACCTCCAGGCAGGCGCGGGCGATGGCATCGGCCGCGTCGGGTTTGGCCAGCGTGCGCGCGGCGCCGGCCATCGCCAGCAGTCGCGCACGGTCGTGCAGCAGCGCGTCCAGGCGCTGCGCGAGTCGTTCCACGTTCAAATCGCGTTCCTGTATCAGTTCGGCGGCGCCGACGGCGACCAGCGCCTCGGCGTTGCGGGTCTGGTGGTCGTCCACCGCATGCGGGAACGGCACCAGCACCGCGCCCAGTCCGGCCGCGGTGAGTTCGGCCAGGGTCAGCGCGCCGGCGCGGCACACCGCGAGGTCGGCCCAGGCATAGGTGCCGGCCATGTCGTCGATGAACGGCACCACCTGCGCCTCGACGCCGACTTTTGCGTAAGCCTCGCGCGCCTCGTCGAGGCCGCGCTGGCCGCACTGGTGCAGCACCTCGGGGCGGCGCTCCGCCGGCAGCTTTGCCAGCGCCTGCGGCAGCGCGAGGTTCAAGGCGCGCGCGCCGAGGCTGCCGCCCAGCACCAGCAGGCGCGGCTTCCCGGCGCGATCGGCGAGACGCTGCGCCGGCGGCGCCAGCGCTGCGATCGTGCCGCGCACCGGATTGCCCACCCACGCCGCGTTCGGCAGCGCGTCGGCGAAACCGGCCAGCACGCGCTGCGCATGCGCGGCGAGCTTGCGGTTGGTGAAGCCGGCCACGCGGTTCTGCTCGTGCACCAAGAGCGGCGTGCCGGTGAAGCGCGCGGCGAGGCCGCCGGGGCCGGCCACGTAGCCGCCCATCGACAGCACGCTGCGCGGCTTGAGCTTGCGCAGCACGGCGAACGCGGACAGCAGCGCACGCAGCAGCATCCACGGCGCCGCGAGGCGCGTCTTCCAGCCCTTGCCGCGCAGGCCGCCCACGCGGATCGCATGCAGCTCGATGCCGTGCGCCGGCACCACCCTGGTCTCCATGCCGCCCACCGCGCCCAGCCACGCCACCGGCACGCCCTGCGCGCGCAACGTTTCGGCCACGGCAAGGCCGGGGAAGATGTGGCCGCCGGTGCCGCCGGCCATGATCAGCACGGGACGCGGTGCGGCGCTCATGCCACCGCCGCCTCGCGCGGACGCGCCGCGCCGTTCACGTCGCTGGCGGCCACCGCCGCGGGCATGTTGCGGGCCTGCTGGCGCGCGTCCAGCGCGCGGTTGATCTCGTAGGTGGCGCGCAGCAGCACGCCGGCCATCGCGCAGGTCAGCACCATCGAGGAACCGCCGTAGCTGATCAGCGGCAGGGTGAGGCCCTTGGTGGGCAGCGCGCCGAGGTTCACGCCCACCGAGACGATCGCCTGCAGCGCCAGCATCAGCGAGACACCGAACGCGACGTAGCCGGCGAAGCGCTGGCCCACCTCGACGCCCTTCAGGCCCAGGTACAGGCCGCGGCCCACCGCCAGCGCGAACAGGCCCATCACCAGCACCACGCCGGCCAGGCCCAGTTCCTCGCCGATCACCGCGAAGATGAAGTCGGTGTGCGCCTCGGGCAGGTACGAGAGTTTCAGCACGCTGGAGCCCAGGCCCACGCCGGTCCACTCGCCGCGGCCGATCGCCATCAGCGACTGGGTGAGCTGGAAGCCGTCGGTGAACGGGTGCTCCCACGGGTTCATGAACGAGGTGAGCCGCTTCACGCGGTAGCTTTCGCCGGTGGCCGCGATGTACAGCAGCGGCATCAGCGGCATGCCCATCACGCACAGGTAGACCGGCCGCGCGCCGCCCAGCCAGACCATCGCGATGGTCACCGAGATCACCAGCGTGGCCGAGCCGAAGTCCGGCTGTGCCAGCAGCAGCAGCACGATCACGCCCGCCACCACGATCGGCTTGATCAGGCCGAGGAACTGCGTCTCGATGCTGTCGCGCTGGCGCACCAGGTAGCTGGCCACGTACACCACCAGGATCAGCTTCACCGCCTCCACCGGCTGGAAGCTGGTGAGGCCGAGGTTCAGCCAGCGGTGCGCGCCGTTGATGCGCATGCCGAAATGCGGCACGAACACCGCCAGCAGCAGCAGCACCGCCAGGCCCAGCAGCGGGAACGCGTAGCGCTCCAGCAGCTTCAGCTCGGTACGCATCGCCACGCTCGCCGCGGCCACGCCCAGCGCGAGGAAGAACAGGTCCTTCTTCAGGTAATAGAACGCGCCCGCGTTGCTGCTGTCGGCCACCGCGATCGAGCTGGAGGTCACCATCACCACGCCCACGCTGGCCAGGCCGACCAGCGCGACCAGCAGCCACAGGTCGTAGTGGCCCTGCGGGCCGCTGCGGCGTTGGGCTTGGGAGGTGTTAAGCATGGGGCACCCCCGGGGCTAGGCGTGCGGGACTCGGGACTCGGGACTCGGGACTCGGGAAAGCCGAAGCAGACCCCGCGAGGGGATGGCGTACTGCGCCACAAGCGCACGAAACGACGGCAAGCGTCGAGGCGCCTTGCCGAGTCCCGAGTCCCGAGTCCCGAGTCCCGTTCATCAGCGCACCTTCAACGTGGCGAGGCCGATCAGCACCAGCACGACGCTGATGATCCAGAAGCGCACGATCACCCGCGGCTCGGGCCAGCCCTTCAGCTCGAAGTGGTGGTGGATCGGCGCCATGCGGAACACGCGCTTGCCGGTGAGCTTGAAGCTGGCCACCTGGATCATCACCGAGGCGGTTTCCAGCACGAACACGCCGCCCATCACCAGCAGCACGATCTCCTGGCGCACGATCACCGCGATGCAGCCCAGCGCGGCGCCGATCGCCAGCGCGCCCACGTCGCCCATGAACACCTGCGCGGGATAGGTGTTGAACCACAAAAAGCCCAGCCCCGCGCCGGCCAGCGCGCCGCAGTAGATCGCCAGCTCGCCCGCGCCGGGGATCGAGGGGATGCCCAGGTATTCGGAGAACACACGATTGCCGGCGAGGTAGGCGAACACGCCGAGCGCGCCCGACACCAGCACGGTGGGCAGGGCGGCGAGGCCGTCGAGGCCGTCGGTGAGGTTCACCGCGTTGGAGAAGCCCACCACGATGAAATAGGCCACCACCACGAAGAACACGCCCAGCGGAATCGCCACGTGCTTGAACAGCGGCACGAACAGCGCGGTCTCCGCCACCGGCGCGTTGCCCACGGCATGCGGCGCGGTGACGTACAGGAACAACGCCGCGCACAGCCCGAACACCGACTGCCAGAAATACTTCCAGCGCGAGGCGAGGCCGCGACTGTCCTTCAGCACCAGCTTGCGGTAGTCGTCGTAGAAGCCGATCACGCCGAACGCCAGCATCACCGCCAGCACCACCCACACGTAGCGGTTGTGCAGGTCGGCCCACAGCACGGTGGCGACGGTCACCGCGAACAGGATCATCACCCCGCCCATGGTCGGCGTGCCGGCCTTGGACAGGTGCGTCTGCGGGCCGTCGCTGCGCACCACTTGGCCCGCCTTCAGCGCGGCCAGCCGGTTGATCAGCCACGGTCCGCACAGCAGCGACATCGCCAGCGCGGTGAGCGCGGCCATGATGCTGCGGAAGGTGATGTACTGGAACAGGTGCAGGGCGGTGAAATGCCGCGCCATCCAGTCTGCGAGATCAAGCAGCATGGTCGCCGCCCTCCTTTCCGGTCGCGCCTTCCAGCGCCTGCACCACCTGCTCCATGCCTGCCGAATGCGAGCCCTTGACCAGGCAGGTCACGCCACCGTGCAGACCGGCCCGCAGCGCAGCGATCAAGGCCGCCTTGTCGGTGAAATGTGTGCCACCCGCGCCGAACGCTTCGACCGCCGCCGCGCTGAGCGGGCCGACCGCGAACAGCCGCTCGATGCCGCGCTCGCGCGCCTGCCCGCCCACGCCGGCATGCAGCGCGCGCGCGTCGGCGCCCAGTTCGGCCATGTCGCCCAGCACCAGCCAGCGTTCGCCGCTCGCCAGCGCCAGCGTGTCGATCGCCGCGGCCATCGAGCTGGGGTTCGCGTTGTAGCTGTCGTCGATCAGGGTGGCGCCGTCCGGCAGTTGCACGCGGCGCAGGCGGCCGGCGACCGCGCGCGCCTGCTCCAGCCCCGCCACGATGGTGTCCAGCGGCACCTCCAGCGCCAGCGCGATGGCCGCCGCCGCCAGCGCGTTCGCCACGTTGTGGCGGCCGGGCAGCGCGAGCTTCACCTCGGCGTCGCCCACCGGCGTGCTCAGCACGAAGCGCGAACCGTCGGCGCGCTGCTCGACGATGTCCGCGCCCACGTCGGCCTTGTGCTCCAGCCCGAAGCGCAGCACGCGGCGCGTGCCGGCCAGGCCGGCGAAGAAACCGGCGAACGCGTCGTCCGCATTGATGATCGCCACGCCGTCCGCGGGCAGCGCCTGGTACAGCGCGCCCTTGGTCTCGGCCACGCCTTCCACGCTGCCCATGCGCTCAAGATGCGCGGGCGCGATGATGTTGACGAGGCCGATATCGGGCCGTGCGATGGCGGCGAGGTAGGCGATGTCGCCGGGCTTGCCCGCGCCCATCTCCAGCACCGCGTATTCGGCGTCTTCCGGCATCGCCAGCAGGGTCAGCGGCAGGCCGATCTCGTTGTTGAAGCTGCCCGCGTTGACATGGGTGCGCCCGTGCAGCGACAGGATCGCGGCGGTCAGCGTCTTCACCGTGGTCTTGCCGTTGGAGCCGGTGATGCCGACCACCCGTGCGTGACGCTGCGCGCGCACCGCGCTGGCGAGGTCGCCGAGCGCGGCTTCCACGTCGTCCACCAGCACCTGCGGCAGCGGGCTGTCCACCTTGCGTGCCACCAGCGCGCCGGCGGCGCCGGCGGCCTGCGCCTGCGCGAGGTAATCGTGGCCGTCCACGTGCTCGCCCTTGAACGCGGCGAACAGGTCGCCGGGCTTGAGCTTGCGGGTGTCGATCGCGACGCCGCCCACCGCGGCGTCGGCGCCGAGCAGGCGGCCGTGAGTCCACATCGCGATGGCGGAGAGCTGCATCATGCGCGCCGCTCCAGGGCCGCACGTGCGACCAGCATGTCGTCGAACGGGCGCTTGCCGGCGGCGCCCTCCTGGTAGGTTTCGTGACCCTTGCCGGCGATCACCACCACGTCGGCGGGTTCGGCCAGCGCCAGCGCCTGCTCGATCGCGGCGGCGCGGTCGCGCTGCACGCTGTATTCGCGCGCCGCGCCCATGCCGGCCACGATCTGCGCCACGATCGCGTCGCCGTTCTCGCCGCGCGGGTTGTCGTCGGTGACGATGGCGACGTCCGCCAGCCGCGCCGCGATCGCGCCCATCAGCGGGCGCTTGCCCGCGTCGCGTTCGCCGCCGCAGCCGAACACGCAGAGCAATCGCCCGCGGCAATGCGCGCGCACGGCGTTCAACACCTGCTCCAGCGCGTCGGGCGTGTGCGCGTAATCCACCACCACCAGCGGCTGACCGTGGCGGCCGCCGAGCCGGCTCATGCGGCCGTTGACCGGCTGCAGGTTTTCCAACGCGGCCACGATGCGCTCGAACGGCTCGTCAAGCGCGCCGAGGCAGGCCGCCACGGTGAGCAGGTTCGCCACGTTGAACAGGCCGAGCAGGTGGCTGCGCAGCGTGTGCGTGCCCCACGGCGTGCGCAGCACGAAGGCCAGGCCTTCGGCGGAGCTGACCACGTTGCTGGCCGCCACGTCCGCCGCGGCATCGCCCCGCGCGCTCACGCGCAGCGCGCGCACGCCGGCCGGCAGCTGTTGCAGTAGCTCTGCGCCGAAGGCGTCATCGCCGTTGATGACCGCGGCGCGCAGCCCCGGCCAGGCGAACAGCTTCGCCTTCGCCGCGCCGTAGGCCTCCATGCTGCCGTGGTAGTCCAGATGGTCGCGGGTGAGGTTGGTGAACGCGGCAACCTCGAAATCCACCGCGCCGACCCGGCCCTGCTCCAGCGCGTGCGAGGACACCTCCATCCCCACGTGGCTGGCGCCGGCGTCGCGGAACTCGGCCAGCAGGCCATGTACGCTGATCGCGTCCGGCGTGGTGCGCTCGGCTTCGCGCAGGCGGCCGTGCAGGCCCGCGCCCAGCGTGCCGATGCTCGCCGCGCGATGGCCGAGGAAGGTCAGCGCCTGCGCCAGCAGCTGCACGGTGGAGGTCTTGCCGTTGGTGCCGGTGACACCGAGCACCCGCATTTCTTCGGACGGCCGCCCGTAGAAGCGCGCCGCGATCTCGCCGACCAGGTCGTGCAGGCCGTCGATCCACAGCACCGGCACGTCCAGCGGCGCGATCTCGAACGCCGGCCCTTCGGCCAGCACCACTTCCGCGCCGCGCTGCACCGCGCCGGCGGCGAAGCGGATGCCGTGATCCTGCGTGCCGCGCAGGGCGAGAAAGGCGTCGCCGCGGCGCAGCTTGCGCGAGTCCAGGCTCAGCCCGGACACCACGATGCGCGCGGCGCCCGGCGCGGCGGCCAGCGCCGCGTCGGCGAGGCCCAGCAGCAGCTGGTCGAGGTGGCCGGTGCTCATGGCGCGCCTCCTTCCACGGGCACCTCGTCCACCGGCGCCTCCTGGATCGGCACGTCGTTCGCCGCCGCCTTGACCGGCGTCTGGCTGCCGACCAGGCCGCCGTTGCCCTGCAGCGGGCCGCCCACGTACCAGCGGCCGATGTTGTCCGGCGGGATGTCGAGCAGGCGCAGCGCGCCGCTGGTCACCGCGGCGAAGGCCGGCGCCGACACGGTGCCGCCGAAGTAGCCGTTCTTGCCGGTGGTGCCGTTGATCACCACCGCGGTCACCAGGCGCGGATGGCTGGCCGGCACGATGCCGACGAACAGCGAGTTGTAGGTGCTCCTGGAATAGCCGCCGGCGACCGCCTGGTGCGAGGTGCCGGTCTTGCCGGCCACGCTGTAGTTCGCGATGCGCGCCTTGGTGCCGGTGCTGTTGGGGCCGGTGATCGTCTCCAGCATGCTGACCAGCTCGTGCGCCACCTGCGGCGAGATGATCTGCTTGCCCGGGCTGTCGTCGCCCTTGACGAAGGTGGGCGTGTGCATCACGCCGCCGTCGGCGATGGTGGCGTAGGCGTTGGCCAGCTGCAGCGGGGTGACGTTGAGGCCGTAGCCGTAGGCCATGATCGCCTTTTCCAGCGGGCGCCAGTTGCGGCCGACCTTGAGGTAGCCGGAAGCCTCGCCGGGGAAGCCGCTGCCGGTGCTGTTGCCCAGGCCGAACGCGCGGTAGGTGTCGTACATCAGCGGCGTGTCCAGCGTCATCGCGATCTTCGCCGCGCCCACGTTGCTGGAGCGGGTGAGCACGCCGGTGGGGGTGAGCAGGCCGTTCGGGTCGTCGTCGCGGATGTCGTGGCCGTAGAAGTACCAGTGGCCGTTGCCGGTATCGATGATCGGGCTGGTCGGCGTGTACTTGCCGCTGGACAGCGCCGCCGCGAGGGTGAGCGCCTTCATCGTGGAGCCGGGCTCGACCACGTCGGTGAGCGCGCGGTTGCGCCGCTGCGCCGGCTTGCTGCCGGCCACCGCGTTCGGGTTGAAGGTGGGCAGGCTGGCCATCGCCAGGATCTCGCCGGTCTTCACGTCGAGCACCACGATCGAGCCGGAGGCGGCCTGGAACTTGTCCAGCGTGGCCTTCAGCTCGTTGTAGGCGAGGAACTGGATGCCGCGGTCGATGCTGAGCGTGAGGTTCTGCCCCGGCTTCGGCGCGCGCACCTGCTCCAGGTCCTCCACCACGTGGCCCTTGCCGTCGCGGATCACGCGCTTGGCGCCGGGCTTGCCGGCCAGCCAGTCGTCGTAGGCCAGCTCCAGCCCTTCCTGGCCGTGGTCGTCGATGTTGGTGAAGCCGAGGATGTGCGCGGTGACCTCGCCCGACGGGTAGTAGCGCTTGAACTCGCGCTGGCCGTTGACGCCGGGGATGTCGAGGTCGAGCACGGCCTGCGCCGCCTCCGGCGACATCTGCCGCTTGAGGTAGACGAACTCGCGGTTCGCGCGCGCTTCGAGGTAGCTCTTGATGTCGGCCGCGTTGCCGCCCAGCGCCTGCGCCAGCGCGGGGATGCGCTCGTCGTTCGCCAGCACTTCGGCCGGGTTGGCCCAGATCGAGGTGACCGGGGTGGACACGGCGAGCGGCTCGCCGTTGCGGTCGAAGATGGTGCCGCGCGACACCGGGATCGGCACCTCGCGCAGGAAGCGCGCGTCGCCCTGCTTCTGGTAGAACTGCTTGCGCACCACCTGCAGGTCGAACGCGCGCGCCACCAGGCCCAGCGAGACCAGCCCGAGCACGCCCACCACCAGCACCATGCGCTTGCGCGCGCTGGGGCCGGCGCCGCGGCGGCGGCTCGGCGACGACGTGGCGCGCTTGGGCTGCGGACGGATGCGGTCGCGCCATTTCATCGGCGCAGCAACCGGATGTCTTGCGGGCGGGGATCGAGCATGCCCAGCTGCTGCCGCGCCTCCTCGTCGATGCGGCGCGGCTCGGCGAACGTGGCCTGCTCCAGTTCGAGCCTGCCGTATTCGATGTTCATGTCGTCGCGCTGGTTCTGCAGCTGGGTGAGCTTGACGAACAGCACGCGGCTCTCGTGGCGCGCCCACACCACGCTGATCGCGCTGGCCAGCACGGCGCCGAGCAGGGCGAGCATGAAGATGGACTGGATCAGCTTCATGCGGCCTCCGCCTGCGGAAGCTTTTCGGCCACCCGCAGCACCGCCGAGCGGGCGCGCGGGTTCGCGTCCAGCTCGGCCTGCGAGGGGAACTGCGCCTTGCCCACCGCGACCAGTTCGGCCGACTTCGCGGCCACCGGCGGGCCGCGCCGGCTGCCCTGCACGCGGCCGGAGTGGTCGCGGATGAACTGCTTGACGATGCGGTCTTCCAGCGAATGAAAACTTATGACAGCGAGCCGGCCGCCGGGCTTCAGGCGCGCCAGCGCGGCGTCCAACCCGCGTCGCACCGCGTCCAGCTCGCCGTTCACGCGGATGCGCAGCGCCTGGAAGCTGCGTGTGGCCGGGTGCTTGCCCGGCTCGCGCCGACCCACCACGCGCTCGATCAGCGCGGCCAGTTCGCCGGTGCGGGCGAGCGGGCTCTCCGCGCGGCGCTCGACGATCGCGCGGGCGATCTTGCGGCTGAAGCGCTCCTCGCCGAACTGCCACAGCACGTCGGCGATCTCGCGCTCGGAGGCATGGGCGAGGAAATCCGCCGCACTCTCGCCCTGGCTGGTGTCCATGCGCATGTCCAGCGGCGCGTCGGCCATGAAGCTGAAGCCGCGTGCGGCCTCGTCCAGCTGCGGCGAAGACACGCCCAGATCGAGCAGCACGCCGTCGAGGCCGGCGGCGGTCTCGTCCCATTCGGCGAGGCTGGCGAAGTTCGCATGGCGGATCGCCACGCGCGGCTCGCCGGCGAACGCCGCCTGCGCGGCGGCGATGGCGCGCGGGTCGCGGTCCATCAGCAGCAACCGGCCGCCGGGGCCGAGGCGCGACAGCACGGCGCGGGCGTGACCGCCGCGTCCGAACGTGCCATCCAGATAACGCCCGCCTGCCTGCACGGCAAGGCCCTCCACCGCTTCGTCCAGCATTACCGGGATGTGCCGCAACTCGGCCATGCCGCACCTCCCGTCCCGTATTCGCCCGCAAACCCGCGCGCAGTCAGAGCTGCAGCGCGGCCATCTCGTTGGTGATTTCGTCTTCGCCGATGGTCTGGCGGATCTTGGCCAGGTGGGCCTGTTCGCTCCACAGCTCGAACTTGTTGCCCATGCCCAGCAGCACCGCCTTCTTCTCGATGCCCGTGGTCGCGCGCTGGCTGGCCGGCAGCAGGATGCGCGCGGCACTGTCGGGCTCGACGATGGCCGCCGCGCCCACCAGCTTCATCTGCATGTCGCGATGGGAGGCCTTGACCTTGGGCAAGGCATTGACCTGGTCGCGCACCTGCTCCCATTCGGCGTACGGGTACAGCCACAGGCAGCCCTGCTCGAACGGGTTGTAGGTGACCACCAGCCGGTTCGCGCAGGCGCTAGCCACCAACTCGCGGTACGCGGTCGGTATGGCCAGGCGGCCCTTGTCGTCGACGGTGATGGCGGTCTCGCCCTGGAACACGCAACAGACTCCACGAAAACCCACGATTTCACACTGAAAGCCACGATAGTCTCGCCCCTTGAGACTGTCAAGGGATTTTTGCTTGTGAATCAAGGAGAAAGGCGAAGTTATGACGGCGTTTCCAGCACTTTCTGAGGAACATCCCCAAGGTGCTTGAATGCAGGGAAATTTTCCTGCGCCGCCCTCGACCCGCCGGGCCGCCAGAACCGCTTTCCGCGTCGGTGCGGACGGTCGGGCATGAACCGCCGTTCACTTCCCACCGTGCGCCACCGCATGCGCGCATCCATGACCGGCCCCGGCGCACGCGCGGTGCACCGGGGCCGGGGCGGGAAAGGTGGAGTCGGCCTGTAAGCCGGGTTCTGTACGCCTTGCGGCGCGACAGTCATTCCTCTCGGCCAGGCGTCGCCGCCTGGCTCCAGCAACCTACCCGGGGACGACGCGGGCCGCGCCAATGTCCCCCTATTTGGTCTTGCTCCAAGTGGGGTTTACCGTGCCGTACGGCGTTGGCCCCGTACGCGGTGCGCTCTTGCCGCACCCTTTCACCCTTGCCTGATCCCCGAAGGGCCATCGGCGGTCTGCTCTCTGTTGCACTGGCCGTCAGCTCACGCTGCCCAGGCGTTACCTGGCACTCTGCCCTGTGGAGCCCGGACTTTCCTCGATGCGCTCGCGCGCGACGCGACTGTCCGGCCGACTCCGTTGCATAGTTTAGAGGAACGAGGAGCGAGAAGTGAGAGAAAGCAAAAGCACCGGCCTTGCGGCTCTTCTCTCACTCCTCACTCCTCTTCACTCACTTCTCGTAAAGCGCCTTGCGCGGCGCGCCGCTGATCGCCGCGGCGAGCTTGGCCGCCTTCGCCGGCGGCAGTTCCTCGCGCAGGATCGCGAACACGCGCTGGCCTTCGGCGAGCTTCGCATCCGCCTCCTCGCCGCGGCCGGCGACGAGGATCACGCATTCGCCGCGCTGCTGGTCGGGGTCGTTCGCCACGCGCTCGGCCAGTTGCGCCAGCGGCTCGCCGAGCACCGTCTCGAACAGCTTGGTGAGTTCGCGTGCCAGCACCGCCTCGCGTGCGTCGCCGAACACCGCGCGCATGTCGGCGAGGCTCTCGGCGACGCGGTGCGAGGACTCGTAGAAGATCAGCGTGCGCGGCTCGCCCGCCAGTTCCTGCAGGCGCGCGCGGCGCGCCGCGGATTTCGGCGGCAGGAAACCCTCGAACACGAAACGGTCGCTGGGCAGGCCCGCCACCGACAGCGCGGCGATCGCCGCGCAGGCGCCCGGCACCGGCGCGCAGCGGATGCCCGCCGCGCGCGCCGCGCGCACCAGCCGGAAACCGGGATCGGAAATCAGCGGCGTGCCCGCGTCGGAGATCAGCGCCACCGACTCGCCGCCCTGCAGTCGCCGCACGATCGCCTCCACCACCTCGCGCTCGTTGTGCTCGTGCAGCGCTAGCAGCGGCGTGCCGATGTTGTGGTGGAGCAGCAGCGGCCGGCTGTGGCGGGTGTCCTCGGCGGCGATCACCGCCACCTCGCGCAGCGTCGCGATCGCCCGCGCGGAGAAGTCGTCGCGATGGCCGATCGGCGTGGCGACCACCCACAGGCAGCCGGGTTGGACGGATGACATGCGCAAACTCCTGCAGAACCGGGGCATGGAAACGATCGGCTATCATCGCGCACACTCCCCGCGAATACCCACCAGAGGCTTCCGATGCGCCTGCGCCCTGCCCTCGGTCCGATCCTGTTGCTGGCCGGCACGCTGGTCCTGAGCAGTTGCGTTCCCGGCAACACGAAACCCTCGCCGGCCGAGATCGCCGCGGCGGACAGCGCCGCGGCGCTGGCGCGGCAAGGTCAGTTCGACCAAGCCGCGCAGGCCTACCTCGTGCTGGCGGCGCAGTACGGCGGCCATGCCGACCGCTACCGCCTGCTCGCCGCCGAGGCCTGGCGCGAGGAAGGCCGCATCGACGACGCCGCGCCCACGCTGGCGCAGATCAAGCGCGCGAACCTCGAGGGCGAGGACGCCGTGCGCTACGACCTGCTGCGCGCCGACCTCGCGCTGCGCCACCACGACGCCGCCACCGCGCTGCAGCTCACCACCCAGCCCACCGTCACCGTGCCCGACAGCTTGCAGCTGCGCCTGTACGAGCTGCGCGCCCGCGCGCTGGCCGCCACCGGCGACCACTGGGGCGCCGCGCGCACGCGCGTGCAGATGGACGATCGCCTGCAAGGCCTGGACCGCGCGGAGAACCGCAAGCAGCTCCTCGCCGAGCTGGGCAAGCTCGATATCGCCTCGCTCAAGCAGCGCGCCGCCGCGATGAAGCCGGGCGACCGCATGCTGACCTGGACCAACGAGGCGCTGAGCCAGCGCGGCGTCGCCGTGGCCCAGCCCACGCCGACATTGCAGCAGCCGGTGGGCACCCTGCTGCCGGGCGCGAACGCGGAAGTGCGCGAAGGCTACAAGATGCCCGCGCACGTGGCCCTGCTGCTGCCCGCGAGCGGCGTCTACGCGGCCGCCGCCAACGCGATCCGCGAAGGCTTCTTCGCCGCCTACGCGGAGGACACCCGCACCCACGCGCCGCGCGCCGCGGTGCGCATCTACGACACCCGCGGCAGCGACGACGGCGCGGTCAAGGCCTACCAGCAGGCCGCCGCGGACGGCGCGCAACTGGTGGTCGGCCCGCTCACCCGCAGCGGAGTGGCCGCGCTGTTCGCCCAGCCCGGCCTGCCGGTGCCGGTGCTGGCGCTGAACCACCCGGACAACAAGCAGCTGCCCGCCACCGACGTCAGCGAATTCGGCCTGCTGCCGGAAACCGAAGGCGCCCAGGCCGCCGACCACATGATCGAGCGCGGCCTGCACCAGGCCTACGTGGTGATCTCCGGCGACGATTTCGCCCAGCGCGCCGCCAGCGCGTTCAAGGCCGAACTGCTCGCCCGCGGCGGCAACGTGGCCGGCATGGCCAGCCTGCCGAACGGCGCCACCAACTACGCCAGCCAGATCGCCAGCCTGCACCTGCCCGCAAGCGCGGCGCCGGTCGCCGGCACCGATGCGAACGCCAGCACCTCCGGCAACGATGCCGGCATCTTCATCAGCATGCGCCCCGTGCAGGCGCGGTTGCTGCTGCCGCAGCTGCAGATCGCCAAGGTCGCGCTGCCGGTGTTCGCCACCTCGCACGTCTACGCCGGCAGCGACAACCCCACCGCCGACGGCGACCTCAACGGCGTGGAGTTCTGCGACGCGCCGTGGCTGTTCAACACCCAGCCCGGCCTGCCGCGGCACGACGACATCGCCGCCCTGCTGCCCACCGCGCGCGACGGCAACACGCGGCTGTTCGCATTCGGCATGGACGCCTGGCACCTGGTGCCCTACCTCGACTGGCTGCGCGAACACCCCGGCAGCTACCTGCCCGGCGCCACCGGCCAGCTCACCGCCGACCAGTTCGGCCGCGTCAGCCGCGTGCTGACCTGGGCGAAGTTCCAGAACGGCCTGGCGCGCCCGCTGGGCGGCAGCCTCGACGTCCAGGACCAGCCTGCGCCGACCGGCAGCAGCGCACCGCCGGCGGCTGCCGCCCCGGCCCACTGATGCGCAGCGCCGGCGCCGCCTTCGAACAGCGCGCCGGCGCCGAACTCGCGCGCGCCGGCCTGAAGCTGCTGGCGCGCAACTACACCACCCGCCACGGCGAACTCGACCTCGTCATGCTCGACGGCGACACCGTGGTGTTCGTCGAAGTGCGCTACCGCGTCCACCCCGGCCACGGCAACGCCGTCGCCTCGGTCACCCGCGGCAAGCAGGACAAGCTGATCCGCACCGCGCAGCTGTGGCTGGCCGCCCACCCGCAACACGCGCAACGTCCCTGCCGCTTCGACGTGGTGAGCTACGACGGCCCCGCCGTCGATGCGCGCATGCAGTGGCTGCGCGGCACATTTGAAGCCGGCTAGAGTGCCGGCGCCATCGTAGGCGTAGCTCCACACACCGCCGTTGCTCATCTGCAACATGTAGCTCGACGCAGTCACTATCCGCCGTGTCCTACCTCCCGCCAAGCTGGCCTGTTTCCACGAGGCCAGTCAACTGTTCAACACCGTCGGTGCACGCAACCTAAGCCGAACGTCCGACCAGAGGTCTCCGGAATCCGCACGAACGCATGAATCCATCCTGGCCTTTTGGACCAACCAGATAGAGCCGTGACAGAAGCACGAGGTCACAGTCGCCTCACCACAGAAGCCGAATGACCTACCTCGTTTTCGTAATCCCGTTTCAGAATCCGCATCTTCACGCAACAATTTACGAACCCTTGCACGAGATCTTGTAGCATCCGGCTCTGGAGGCAACCATCCACAGACACGGAGCTGAGCTATGGATGCGATCCACTCCAAGAGCGCATTCGTGTACGGACAGGTCAGACGCGCCCTGCGGTCGGGGCGCTACGCACCCGGGCAGCGAATCGATCCGGGCACGCTCGCAGCAGAATTCAGCACCAGTCCCACACCGGTCCGGTTCGCCCTCTACCGTCTGGTCGGCGAAGCCCTGATCGTCGACCTTGCCCGCGGCGGACTGCACGTTCCGTTGCTCACCGAAGTCGCACTGCGCGACCTCTCTACGACTGGATGGAACGCCTGTTGCTGATGGCGTGCGACATCGGTGTAGCACCGGCAGCCGGGAAGACAGAGCAACCGGGGCTTGCGCCCGATGACGACCCGGTCAAGCTGACATGGCAACTCTTCGACGAGATCTCCCGCGCGACTACCCACAAATCCCTACATCACGCCGTGAAGCAGGCCAACGATCGGCTGGCGCCGATACGCCGGGCCAAGCAGGAACTGATTGAGCACGGCTTCGAAGAGCTTGCGGAGCTGCGCCAGCTTTGGCAGACACGCAACATCCCCGCCCTGAAATCCGCACTGCGCAACTACCACGAGCGCAGGAAGCAGCTCGTTCCGAGCACCGTGGCCTTGCTGAGCGATCGCAGCGATTACTTTCAGTAAGTATCCCCCGGCAAAGCCGGGGGCTTTAGTTATGTGAGCCGCTCAAAGCGGCTGAATCGGGGTCGCTAACGCGACCCCGACCTTGGGTACCACCGTTCGGTGGCGGGCTTTATCGCAATAGCTGCAACTGCTCCAGCCTGTGATCCTCGTTCTCTTGGTTGCGGATGTACGCTCGAATCACTTCCTCGTCACGCCCTACCGTCGAAACGAAGTAGCCCCGCGCCCAAAAGCTCTGCCCTACGAAGTTCCGTTTGCGCTCTCCGTACACCCGCGCCAAGTGGATCGCACTCTTGCCCTTGATGTAACCCACCACCTGACGCTAATCAGGCAGGGTCTTTATGCAACTCTTTACTTTGATTAGGCCGTAGATGAATCCACTAGATAAGATCCCAAGTATAATGTTTAGTAAGTTATTGTATGCAATTCCGTGTGCCACTATTATTAGTCCTGACAGGGCGATATAGAATATCGTGAAGTTTATGATTGTAATGCAGCTAATGGGTGTTGTTTTCATACGCTTCTCGGCGGGTGATAATGTTGTGGTTGGTATAAAACTTGACGCAATCGTGCCTTTATTAGAGCACTCCATGGATTGAGTTTGGATAAACTTTGTCAAGGAAGCCGATGCCATGAAGATGATTTCATCATGCCATGTTTTTCATGTCGTGTCACGTAAATTGACAGCCAAGCCTGATCAGCTTGATCCTGATCAGGCTTGGTTTGTAACTTGTGCTGGTTATGCAGAAAGCATTAATATAACTAAAGCATGAACATAACTATTGCGTAAAGGGCTGCTATGACTTTTCCGCCTTTTACCAAGGTTTCGCCGGTTCCGGCGCCAGTTTCTACGCCTGCATTGTACGCGGCCTCATCAAAGCCTCCGGATACAGTTGCGATCTCAGCTGCAGAAAGAGTAATCATGATTTATTCTCCTGTTTTGGTTTTTTGTACGAAGGATGGTTGCCAAATCGCCGTTTCGTATTTTTAAAACGTCGCCTTGGCTTGGTGGCATCAAAGTGAGACTTGGTGAATTATTTCGTTAATGCTTCCCATGCGCTGCCGAACACGCCGACAATGTACCCTGCGAGAAAGCTTCCCGCTGAATCCTGAGCGGCGCCGGTAGCTGGGCTTTGGGGGCCTGCACCAAACGGGTTTCCACCCATTTCGCAAGCCATGCCACCTGCAGCCGAACTCATTTCCGATGCAGTGATTTCACGCATTTTCATCCTCCTGAATTGATCGCCGAAGATTCAAGCCGCTCCAGCAACGGCTGATGTTGAGGTCATCGCAATCGACCTCGACAAACGCACTTTTCCTCGCGACAAGACCACCTCTCTGTTCACCATCATAATCGTCTCTGGCCTATGGGCAATGACTATGCGTGTCAGCTTAAGTCGTCCAATAGCCTCGTTAACCCTGTGCTCGCGCAACGGATCAAGATGGCTGGTTGCCTCATCAAGTACGAGCAGGCGCGGCTTACAATAGAGCGCACGTGCCAGAATCACGCGTTGTTTCTGTCCACCCGACAGGCTCGATCCCATGTCGCCGACCAAGCTCTGGTATCCCATCGGCATCGCCATGATGTCCTCGTGGATCGCCGCCATCTGCGCCGCCGCCACGATCCGCTCCATGGCCACGTCGGGATCGAAGAAGCCGATGTTGTCGGCTATGGAGCCGGCAAACAGCTGATCGTCCTGCATCACTGCCCCCACCCACTGCCGGTAGGTGTCCAGCCCCAGCTTGCGGATGTCGATGCCGCCGAACTTCACCACGCCTTCGGTGGGTTCCAGCAAGCCCAGCACGATTTTCGCCAGCGTGCTCTTGCCGCAACCACTGGGGCCGGTGATGGCGACCGATTCGCCGGCGTCGACCTTGAGGTTGCAGTGCCTGAGAATCCACGGCTCGTTCTCGGCGTAGCGAAAGCTGACATTGCACAGCTCAATGCTGGCCTCGGGCACGGGGCCGCTCCATGCGGCTTCCGCACGCTTCTCCGGCTCGGTCAGTGCGATGTCCGCCACGCGCTCGGCATGCAGCTTCAGCATGCTGAAGTCCACCCACTTGTCGATCAGCCCGGCGGCGCGGCTGGTGAACTGGTCGGCGTAGGCGATGAAGGCGATCAGGGCGCCGGCGGTGAATTCGTTCTTGAGTGCCAGGGTGGCGGCGATCCAGATCATCGCCACCCGGCCGACGCCGAACATCAGCTGGTTGCCCAGGGTGAAGGCGATGGCGAGGCGCTGGATGCCGATGCCGCGGTTGGCGGTGGCTACGGTGGCGTTGGCGTAACGGGCGAGGCGCTCGTCCTGCTTGTTGGCCAGCTTGATCGGCATGGCGCCGCGGATGGACTCCAAGAGTTCGCTCTGCTGGCGGGCGCCGTAGACGATCTGCTCCTCGTTCGCCCGGCGCAGCGGGTTGAAGAAAGCCCAACGCAGCAGACCGTAAGCGAGGAACAGGCCAACGACCAGGGCGGTGAGCGCCAGGCTGTAGAAACCCATCACCACCAGGGTCACCAGCGACATCAGGCCATCCAGCAGCGAGCCGATAAATTGGGTGGTGAGGGTTTGCTGGATGGTCTGGATGGAGCCGAAGCGCGACACCACGTCGCCGATGTGACGTTTCTCGAACCAGTCCAGCGGCAGGCGCATCAGGTGGCCGAACAGGTTGCTGGCCCATTGCACGTTGAGCGTGGCGCCCAGCCAGGTCACCGCCCACGAGCGTGCGGCGGTGATGAGTGCGGAAAACACGGTGATGCCGAGAAAGCCCAGCCCCAGCAGGGTAAGCAGGTCGTGGTCGGCGGAGACCAGCACCTGATCCAGCACCCATTGCAGGTAGAACGGCCCGGCCAGCGCGAACACTTCCAGCGCCAGCGCCAGCAGCAGGATTTGGGCAAGCGCGGGCACCAGGCCGCGCACCTTGCCCGTGAGCGCGCGCAGCGAGATGGTCTGCCGCTCGCTGACCGGCGCGAAGTCCGCCTTGGGCGCCAGCTCCAGCGCCACGCCGGTGAAGTGCTCGGAAACCTCGCGCAGCCCCAGCTTGCGGATGCCGCGCGCAGGATCGTGGATCACGATGCCGCGCTTGTCGGCGCGCTTGAGCACCACGAAGTGGTTGAGATCCCAGTGCAGCACGCAGGGCGTGCGCAGTTGGGGCAGTTCGTCCAGGTCGAGCTTGAGCGGGCGGCAGGTGAAGCCGAGCTGGCCGGCCATCTCCATGACCCGCGCCAGGGTGACGCCCTTGAGCGAGGTGGAGAAGCGGCGGCGCAGGCCGGCCAGGTCCACGTCGTGGCCGTGGTGGCTGGCAATCATCGCCAGGCAGGCCAAGCCACACTCGGCCGCTTCGGTCTGCAGCATCATCGGCAGGCGGCGCGACCAGCCGAATTGCAGCGCCATGCGGTGAACGCCGGGCATGGCGGCGCCGTGTTCGCGGGTGCCGTCAGCCATGCGCACCTCCGGTCAGGTGGTGCGCCATGCCGTACAGAGGCTCGAACACCCACTCCAGCAGGCTGCGGCGATCCATCAGGATGTCGGCCTGCAGCGCCATGCCGGGCTTGAGCGCCTCGCGCTTGCCGTAGGCCAGCACGAAGGGTTTGTCCAGCTTTACCTGTACACGGTAGAGCGGCTGCTGGCCTTGCTGGCCGATCAGCGCGGCGATGTCGGATGCGCCGAGCGCGCTGCGCGAGACGTCGGTGACCTCGCCGTATTGCTGGCCGAACTTCTGGTAGGGGTAGGCCTCGTAGCGCAGCACCACGCGACTGCCCGGGTCGATGAAGCCGACGGCGCGGCTGGGCACCAGCAGCTGCGCCTGCAGCGTGGAGCCGATGGGCAGGATGGCGAGCAGCGGCTGACCGGTGCTGACCATCTGCCCCGGCTTGGGCAATACGGTGGAGACGATGCCGTCGCGCGGCGCGCGCAGCACGGTGGTGAACCGCCCCGGGATTCTCGGAGGCTCCAACTCTTGAGAGGATGGAGCGATGGAAACCCCGAAGAAGAAGACCCCAACGTACTCGC
>OFIS01000135.1_pt1 | contig 82074 bp, 78 predicted proteins | sample 1775071 | NCBI WGS metagenome assembly OFIS01 (sample SAMN08195774, study PRJEB24354) | sludge metagenome | isolation source: sludge from phenol fed wastewater aerobic bioreactor C | place: India: Nagpur | collected 2016-09-17
TCCGATCGCAAGGAGGGGCCGGCACCGCAAGGTGCATCTGTTGGGCGCCTCGCGGCGCTCCATTCCCTCGGCATGTCCGAGGGAGGAAGACTTGTCCCCGCGAAGGCGGGGAGGAAGGCAGGCCGCCCCGGGCCTTCGAGAACAGGGGCGATCAATCACGACCCTACGTCGTCGTCCTCCGCGAAGGCCGAGGACCCAGCGCTTCTTCCCAGCGACGGAAGGGCTGGATCGTCCGCCTTCGCGGAGGATGACGAAGCGAGGGGCGGCTGAACGCTGGCTAAGACTGGCTGTTTGACAATTGAATCCGTGACGAAGCGTTGCCCGTTTTTGTTCCTCCCCTGCAGGGGGAGGAATAATAAAAAACGGCCCGGATTGCTCCGGGCCGTTTCATTCTCATTCAGTGCAGGAAGCTTACGCCGCCTTCTGCGTGCCGCCGCCGACGAGATCGAAGCGGTCGGCGTTCATCACCTTGGTCCAGGCGGCGACGAAGTCCTTCACGAACTTCTCCTTGGAGTCGACGCAGCCATAGACTTCGGCGAAGGCGCGCAGTTGCGAGTGCGAGCCGAAGATCAGGTCGACATTGGTCGCCGTCCACTTCACCTCGCCCGTCTTGCGGTCCTTGCCTTCGTAGATATCGCCGTCCTTGTGCGACCACACCGTATCCATGGTGAGGAGGTTGAGGAAGAAGTCGTTGGTCAGCTTGCCAGGCGTCTTGGTGAGAACGCCATGCTTGGCGTTCTGCACATTGGCGCCAAGCACGCGCAGGCCGCCGATGAGCGCCGTCATCTCCGGACCGGTCAGCGTCAGAAGCTGCGCTCTGTCGATCAGGGCTTCCTGCGGCGACATGAACTGATGCTTCTTGGCGTTGACGTAGTTGCGGAAGCCGTCGGCGCGGGGCTCCAGCGGCGCGAAGGACGGCACGTCCGTCTGCTCCTGCGTCGCGTCGGTGCGGCCCGGCGCGAACGGCACCTTCACATCGACGCCGCCGTCCTTGGCCGCCTTCTCGATCGCGGCGACGCCGCCGAGCACGATGAGATCGGCGAGCGACACCTTGTTGCCGGCGTCCTTCTGGATGCCTTCGAGCGTCTTGAGCACCTTGGCGAGTTCGGGCGGGTTGTTGACGTCCCAGTCCTTCTGCGGGGCGAGGCGAATGCGCGCGCCATTGGCGCCGCCGCGTTTGTCGGAGCCGCGGAAGGTCGAGGCCGAAGCCCAGGCCGTCGACACGAGTTGCTGCACCGTCAGGCCCGAGGCGAGGATCTTCGCCTTGAGGTCGGCGATGTCCTTGTCGCCGATCGTCTGGCCGCTCGGCGCGGGCACCGGGTCCTGCCAGATCAGCACTTCCTGCGGCGCCAGCTTGCCGAGATAGCGCACGCGCGGGCCCATATCGCGATGGGTCAGCTTGAACCAAGCGCGGGCGAAGGCGTCGTTGAACGCCTGCGGGTTCTCGTAGAAGCGCCGCGAGATCTTCTCGTAAGCGGGGTCGAAGCGCAGCGACAGGTCGGTGGTCAGCATCGTCGGGCGATGCTTCTTCGACTTGTCGAAGGCGTCCGGAATGTCCGCGGCGGCGTTCTTGGCGACCCACTGCTTGGCGCCGGCCGGGCTCTTGGTCAGCTCCCATTCGTTCTCGAACAGGTTCTTGAAGAACAGGTTGTTCCACTGCGTCGGCGTCTGCGTCCAGGTGACTTCCGGGCCGCCGGTGATCGCGTCGGCGCCGATGCCGGTGCCGTGCTTGCTCTTCCAGCCGAGGCCCTGATCCTCGAGTGCGCCCGCTTCCGGGTCGGCTCCGACCAGCGACGGATCGCCGGCGCCGTGCGTCTTGCCGAGCGTGTGGCCGCCGGCGATCAGCGCGACGGTTTCCTCATCGTTCATCGCCATGCGGAAGAAGGTCTCGCGAATGTCCTTCGCGGCGGCGATCGGGTCGGGGTTGCCGTTCGGGCCTTCCGGGTTGACGTAGATGAGGCCCATCTGCACCGCGCCGAGCGGCTCGGCGAGCTGGCGTTCACCCGAGTAGCGCTCATCGCCGAGCCAGGTGCCTTCCGGACCCCAGAACAGTTCTTCCGGCTCCCACACGTCCTTGCGGCCGCCGGCGAAGCCGAAGGTCTTGAAGCCGCAGGCTTCCAGCGCGGCGTTGCCGGCCATGATCATCAGATCGGCCCAGGACAGCTTGCGCCCGTATTTCTGCTTGATCGGCCAGAGCAGGCGGCGGGCCTTGTCGAGGTTGGCGTTATCCGGCCACGAGTTGAGCGGCGCGAAGCGCTGCTGTCCGGCGCCGGCGCCGCCGCGGCCGTCGGTGATGCGGTAGGTGCCCGCGGAGTGCCACGCCATGCGGATCATCAGGCCGGCATAGTTGCCGAAATCGGCCGGCCACCAGTCCTGGCTGTCGGTCATGAGCTTCTTGAGGTCGGCCATCACGGCGTCGAGGTCGAGGCTCTTGAATTCCTTGGCGTAGTCGAAGCCGGCGTCCATCGGGTCGGACAGCGCCGAATTGCGATGCAGGATCGACACGTCCAGCGCGTCCGGCCACCAGTCGCGGTTGCTGTGGCCCCGGCTCCCGGTGAAGGGGCACTTGCCCTCGGTTTTTGCGTCCATGCGTCTCTCCGATTCTGGTTCGCGGCGGCCCAGCTCGTGCCGAGCCATTCTTGCTTCTGGATAAGGTGGCAGCACCATAGGGGCGCTTGATGGCGTTGTATTGAACGGTTCCAATCAGGTCCAATCGTATTGCCTGCGGCCTGCGATCAGAATATCTTATCGGCCGGACAGCCAAAATGATCACTCTGCGTCAGTTGCGTTATCTGAGTTCGCTTGCCCGGCATCGCCATTTCGGCCGCGCCGCCGAGGAATGCGCCGTCACGCAGCCGGCGCTGTCGATGCAGGTCCGCGAGCTCGAGCGCGAGATCGGCGCCGAGCTGGTCGAGCGGCGGCCCGGCGACATCGTGCTCACCGAAACAGGCGCCGAAGTAGCGCGCCGCGCCGACAGCATTCTCGCGGCGACGCGCGACCTCGTCGATTTCGCCCGCCATCGCGAAGTGCTCGCCGGCCCCCTGAAGCTCGGCATCATTCCGACGCTGGCGCCCTACATTCTGCCCCGCGTCCTGCCGTCGCTGCAGAAGGACTATCCTCAATTGCGCCTCGAAGTGCGTGAGACGCAAACCAGAACTCTCACGGACGAACTGGCGAACGGAAGCCTCGATGCGGTGATGCTGGCGCTGCCGGTCGAAGGTGCCGATGTCGAGACCCTGCCGCTGTTCAACGATGCCTTCCTGCTCGCGGTGCCGGCCGACGATCCATTGCCGGCGCGCGTGCGCATCGGCGTGCGCGATGTCGATCAGCGGCGTCTCATCCTGCTCGAGGAAGGCCATTGCCTGCGCGATCAGGCGCTGGCCTTCTGCGCCACGCGGCGCGGCGATCAGCCGGCCGGCCTGGGCGCGACGTCGCTGTCGACGGTGATGCAGATGGTGGCGAATGGCTACGGCGTCACGTTGGTGCCGGAAGTGGCCATCGACGTGAAGATGAAGGATCCGCGCGTGAAGCTGCTGCGTTTCCGCGATCCGGAGCCGGGCCGTTCGATCGGGCTCGCCTGGCGCAGGACATCGCCGCGGGCGAAGGATTTCGAGGCTCTCGGCGCGGTCATTCTCGCCGCGATCGAAGCCGACGGCGCGGAACGAACCCTGACAAAGCGGGTCGCGCAAGCATGATCAAATTCATCGACACGCCGCTGCTGCGGATCGCATACAAGGACGAAGGCCCGCGCAACGGGCCGCCGCTTTTGTTGCTTCACGGCTGGCCGGACGATCCGGCCACCTATGACGGCGTCGTTGCCGCCTTGCACGACTCAGGCTTTCGCACCATCAGGCCGTGGCTGCGCGGTTACGGCGAAACCACATTTCTGTCCGCCGACACGATGCGCTCCGGCGAGATCGTCGCCATGGCGCAGGACGCCATTGACCTTGCTGATGCCCTCGGAATTGAGCGGTTCGCGGTGGTCGGCCATGACTGGGGCGCGCGCATTGCCTACGTGCTGGCCGCTGCTGTTCCGCAGCGAATCGGCCGGATCGCGGCAATGTCGGTGGGCTGGCAGCCCGGCGAACTGACGACGCCGAATCTCGAGCAGGTGCGGCGCTACTGGTATCAGTGGCTCATGGCGACCGAACGCGGCGCCGAAACCGTGGCGAGGGATCGCAAGGCCTTCGCCCGCATCCAGTGGGACACATGGTCGCCGCCGGGTTGGTTCAGCGACGCCGAATTCGACGCCACGGCCCGGTCATTCGCCAATCTCGACTGGCCCGCGATCACGGTGCATTCCTATTGCGTGCGCTGGGGCGAGGCCGACAAGGACCCGCGCTATGCCACGTTGGACAAGCTCGCCCATGCCGCGCCATCGATCGCGGTGCCGACCTTGATGATCCAGGGCGGGGCGGATGGCGTCACCTTGGCGGACACCACGGCCGGCAAGGATAGATATTTCACCGGCGGGTATGAACGCGTGGTGCTGGACGGCATCGGCCATTTTCCGACGCGCGAAGCGCCGCACGAGGTCGGTGCGCTGCTGGTGAAATTTCTCGGCGCCGCGCGCTAGAGTTCGCTCTCGCGCTTGAGCGCGGCCGGTTTTTCCAGGCAGTAATAGCCGGACAGCCGGGTGACGATCTTGGCGCGCATCCAGTCGTTCATGATGCGGCTGACATTCTCGCGCGCGATGCCGGCCATGGCGGCAAGCTCGGTCTGGCTCACCTTGTGGCGGATGACGACACGGCCGCCGGCGACCTCGTTGCCGAACGCGTGGGCAAGATCGAGCAGCGCGCGGGCGACGCGGCCCTTGAGCGGCAGGAAGCTTCCGGCCGCCACCAGCTTGTCGGTGTCGCGCAGCCGCGCCGCCAGTATGGTGACCAGATATTTATAAATGCGCGGCTCGCGGGCGACGAAGCTGTCGAAGGCTGCCCGGCTGAGGAAACTGAGCTTGCAGTCGCGCAGCGCCGTCACCGTCGCCGATCGCGGCAGGCCGTCGATGATGGCGAGGTCGCCGACAACGGCGCCGGCCCCGAGAATAGCGAGGATGCGCTCGGCGCCGCTCGCCGAGGCGATGCTGATTTTCAGCAGCCCTTCATCGACGCGATACAGCCCGTCGCCCGGATCGCCGGCCAAAAACAGCACTTCATTGGCGTCGAGCTTGCGCGGCATCGCGCCGGCCATCAACTCGGATGACAGATCCTTCGGCAGATCGGAGAGAAAGTTGCGCTTCGCCGGGCCGGCGGCAGCCATTGCGGGACTCCAAACCAGGGCGGCTCGGGATACCTGCCGCATGGCCCGAATGTAGCAGAGTTCCGTGACGGCGAGCGACGGGCCTCGCTATAGCCCGGCGGCGTGGTTGGCGGCAGGGGCAAGGTACCGTTAATCGATGGCAATATTTACGGTGATCGGCTTAAGCGGATCGATACCGTCATTGAACTGGGGCGCGTAAATCACGAGGTTGGCGGCGAAACCCGTGCCGGCCAGCACCAGGAAGACGACGCTGATCAGGGCGGATTTCATAACCTGCTTCCTCTGCTTGGGCCGAGGCCGCGGCGCGGCGGGGCGTTGTTTATGGTTAACTGTTTATTGCCGGCGGGCATTCCGCGCTGTGACCGGCGTCACAGGAAGGCGGGTTGCGGCTGGCCGCCCAAAAAAGAAAAGCGGCCCGCAAGCGGGCCGCGTGAGGTGGGCTGGGGTAAGCCACCGGCCTCGGTGGTTGTTGATTGGGGGGGCGAGGCCGGTCGGGGTTAGCTCGCGCGACGGGAGCTAAGGAGGGCGATGTCGCTGGGGCCGGATTTCACCGGCACCCGAAGCGGCGAGGCCGCCGGGGCCTGATGGATCTGGGCAGGCCTTGTTACGGCGACGCCGGAATAGGGGCTGACGATGTCGGTCACCAGCGCCGCCAGAGCCAGCAGCAGGGTGGCGGTCGCGAGCAGAACAGTCTTCGGCAGATACGCGCTCATTGGCCTTCCCTTTCCTGTGTTGCGGTGGGGAACCTGCGTTCCCGATGCTGGCAAACTAGGGTGACGGCCGAGCGCGGGCTGTGATCTGGGTCACAAAACGGCGGCTTTCGTCACGGGCCGAGCGTGCGCCCAAGGACCGCAATGGCGGCCGCTTGTTCTCTCGCATTACGCCACTTTCTACGCGCCGCAAAAGAAGCGAGGCAAGAAGAAGCAGCCGTCGCTTCACGCGTCATCGGGGCAACAAAAAAGGCGGCCGGGAAGGCCGCCTTTTCCGTTTCGCTTGAAGGGGAAGCTTACTCGGCCGCCGGCTGTTCGCCGCCTTCGGCCTTGCTCTTGGCTTCGAGGTCTTCGCCGGTCGCCTGATCGACGGCCTTCATCGACAGGCGCACCTTGCCGCGATCGTCCATGCCGAGCAGCTTGACCTTGACCCGGTCGCCTTCCTTGACGACGTCCTTGGTGTTCTGCACGCGGTTGGCCGCGAGCTGGCTGATGTGGACAAGACCGTCCTTGGCGCCGAAGAAGTTCACGAAGGCGCCGAAGTCCATGACCTTGACCACGGTGCCTTCGTAGATGGCGCCGACTTCCGGATCCGAAGCGATCGACTTGATCCAGTTGATCGCCGCCTTGATCGACTCGCCCGAAGCCGAGGCGACCTTCACGGAACCGTCGTCCTCGATGTTGATCTTGGCGCCGGTCTTCTCGACGATCTCGCGGATCACCTTGCCGCCGGTGCCGATCACTTCGCGGATCTTGTCGGTGGGGATCTTGAAGGTCTCGATGCGCGGCGCGTGCTCGCCGAGTTCGGCGCGCGCCGAGGTGAGCGCCTTCGACATTTCACCGAGAATGTGAAGACGTCCGTTCTTGGCCTGGCCAAGCGCGACCTTCATGATCTCTTCGGTGATGCCGGCGATCTTGATGTCCATCTGCAGCGAGGTGATGCCTTCCTCGGTGCCGGCGACCTTGAAGTCCATGTCGCCGAGGTGGTCTTCGTCACCCAGGATGTCCGACAGAACCGCGTAGCGATCGCCTTCGAGGATGAGGCCCATCGCGATGCCCGCGGTGGCGCGCTTCAGCGGCACGCCGGCGTCCATGAGCGCCAGCGAGGCGCCGCAGACCGAAGCCATCGACGACGAGCCGTTCGACTCGGTGATCTCCGAGACGACGCGGATCGTGTAGGGGAACTCGTCCTTCGATGGCAGCACCGGATGGATCGCGCGCCAGGCCAGCTTGCCGTGGCCGATTTCGCGGCGCTTGGTGCCGCCGAGACGGCCGGTTTCGCCGACCGAGTAGGGCGGGAAGTTGTAGTGCAGCAGGAACGATTCCTTGTAGGTGCCCTGCAGCGCGTCGATCCACTGCTCGTCCTCGCCGGTGCCCAGCGTGGTGACGACCAGCGCCTGGGTTTCGCCGCGGGTGAACAGCGCCGAGCCGTGCGTGCGCGGCAGAATGCCGGCCTGCACTTCGATCGGGCGCACGGTCACGAGGTCGCGGCCGTCGATGCGCTTCTTGGTGTCGAGCACGTTCCAGCGAACGATCTTGCCTTCCAGCTCCTTAAACACGCCGCCGATACGTTCCTTGGTGACGGTGGTGTTCTCGGCGCCGCCCGGGAAATAGTGCTCCATCACCTTCGCCTTGACGGCGGCGACGGCGGTCTGGCGCTCCATCTTGGCGGGGATCGCGTAAGCGGCGCGCAGTTCCTTCTCGGCAATGCCGAGGATTTCCTTTTCGAGGGCCGCTTCATCCGGCACCTTGTGGTCGCGCGGCTCCTTGGCGGCCTTCTCGGCGAGCTGGATGATCGCCTCGATGACCGGCTGGAAATGGCGGTGACCGAACATCACGGCGCCGAGCATGATCTCTTCGGAAAGCTCCTTGGCTTCCGATTCGACCATCAGCACGGCGTCATTGGTGCCGGCGACGACGAGGTCGAGCTTGGTCTCCGGCATCTCATCGAGCTGCGGGTTGAGCACGTACTCGCCATTGATGAAGCCGACGCGCGCCGCGCCGATCGGGCCCATGAACGGAGCGCCCGACAGAGTGAGCGCAGCCGAGGCGGCGACCATCGCGAGCACGTCCGGATCGTTCTCGAGATCATGCGAAAGGGTGGTGACGATGACCTGCGTTTCGCAGCGCCAGCCGTCGGCGAACAGCGGACGCACCGGACGGTCGATCAGACGCGAGACCAGCGTTTCCTTCTCGGTCGGGCGGCCTTCGCGCTTGAAGTAGCCGCCGGGAATGCGGCCCGCGGCGTAGAATTTTTCCTGATAGTCGACGGTCAGCGGCAGGAAGTCGACGCCATCGCGCGGCTTCTTGGCGGCGACGACGGTCGCCAGAACGGTGGTCTCGCCGTAGGTGGCGAGCACGGCGCCGTCGGCCTGACGCGCAACGTGACCGGTTTCGAGGGTGAGCTTGCGCCCGCCCCAATCGAGTTCGACTCGATGGATATTAAACATAGTCTGTTTCTCTCATGGTTCTCGGAAAGGCTCCCGAAAGCCATGTGCAAGACGGCAAGAAACTGCCGACTTCCGCATCCTGCGGAAATGCAACAGCGTCTGGCGATCCTGCCATGACCATCAAGAGCCTTCGCCTTTACGGCCGGGACTATGGCCCGACCCGGATTGTCCCAAGCGCCATCGCTTGCGGACTTAAAAAACGAACGCAACAAACGCCCGTTTCACAATCGGCGGGTACGATTGGCGCCCGCCATGACGTCAATCGACCGGCGTGTGGCGCGGCCGATTGCAAAAAACGCGCGGGGCTTGATCGCCCCGCGCGCAAATTTCGTTTAGCGGCGAATGCCGAGCTTCTCGATCAGCGTCTTGTAACGCTTCTCGTCGGTCTTCTTGAGGTAGTCGAGCAGCGAACGGCGGGTCGACACCATCTTGAGCAGACCGCGACGCGAGTGGTTGTCCTTCGCGTGCGTTTTGAAGTGCTCGGTGAGCTGATTGATGCGTTCCGACAGGATCGCAACCTGAACTTCCGGCGAGCCGGTATCGTTCGCCTTCGTCGCGTTGGCCTTGATCACTTCGGCCTTGCGGGCAGTCGTCAGCGACATCGGTTATCCTTTCTTGACGCCGGCTCTACCAACGAGGCCGGCCAGGTTGAACACGCGCTTGGGGACGACTTCACCGCGGTCGACTTCGGCAAGGGCGAGCAAGCGGCCCGAGACCGTGACGTAAACCGGACCGCGGAAATTGGGAGCGTCCCGTCCGCGCAACAAAACGGCCTGGCCCCTTTGGAGCCTTGCCGCATCAGACCCGTTGACGGCCAGCGCCGGGATGTCGTCCAGCGCGGTCTCGACGGGCATGAGCGCGTCGGCGAGGCTAGCCTCGCCAGCGGCGGCTCTATGACACAGAGCCTCCAGATCTTCCAGTAGAATCATGGTTTCGGGCGTGAAACCGCCGACCGAGACCCGGCGGAGAGCCGAAATATGGCCGAAACAGCCGAGCTGCCGGCCGATGTCGCGGGCCAGCGACCGGACATAGGTGCCCTTGCCGCACTCAGCCTCGAAGACCGCATGGTCGGGGTCCGGAATATCCATCAGCTCGAGTCGGCCGATATTGACCGTCCGGGCCTGCAATTCCACCTCCTGGCCGTCCCGGGCGAGGTCGTAGGCGCGTTCGCCCTCGATCTTGATGGCCGAATAGCGCGGCGGCACCTGCTGGATGGTGCCGATGAAGCCGGGCAGCGCCGCGCGGATCTGGTCGGCCGTTGGCCGAGCCGGGCTGCTCTCGGTGACGCGGCCCTCGGAGTCGTCGGTATCCCGCTCCTCGCCCCACTGGACGGTAAATTGGTACAGCTTACGGCTGTCCATCACGAAGGGGACGGTCTTGGTCGCCTCGCCCATGGCGATCGGCAGACAGCCGGAGGCCAGCGGGTCGAGCGTGCCGGCATGGCCGCAGCGCTTGGCCGAGAACAGCCGCTTCATGATGCTGACGGCGTGGGTCGAGGTCATGCCGACCGGCTTGTCGAACACCACCCAGCCATGGACGTCGCGCTTGTCACGCTTGAACTGCTGCTTGCGCGGTTTGCGAGGCGCGCTGTCTCCCTCCCCCGCTTGCGGGAGAGAGCTGGGGAGGGGGCGTTCGTCAACGCCAATTCCCCCTCCCGACGAGCGATGCTCGTCGACCTCGCCCGCAAGCGGGGGAGGTGAAGCGAGTTTGTGGCTCGTCTCGTTCATCACTCGTCGTCCTTTTCCAGATCGCGCGCGACTTGCGGCGAGCGCAGCAGCTTGTCGATGCGCTCGGCCTCGGCGAAGCGGTCGTCGATGTGGAAGCGCAGATCGGGCGCGAATTTCAGGTTCACGGCGTGCGCGACTTCGCCGCGCATGAATTTCTTGTTGCGCTCGAGCGCCGCCACGACCTCGGCGGCGTCACGGCCCGCAAGCGGCATGACGTAAACCGTGGCGAGCCGCAGATCGGGCGACATGCGCACTTCCGGCACGGTGATGAGGTGGCCCTCGATCACCGGGTCATGGATGTCGCCGCGCGTCAGCATCTCGGCAATGGCGTGGCGCACCAGCTCGCCGACGCGCAATTGGCGTTGCGAGCCGCCGGCGGGCGCCGTCTCGTGGCGACGGGTGTTCTTGTTGCGTGACATGTCCAAAAGCTCTCCGGTCATCGTCCGCGAAAGCGAACGATCCAGCCCTTCTTGCGGAAGGGCTGGATCCCCCGTTTTCACGGGGTTTGACGGTGTTCGTGTTTAGGCGGAGCGGATTACAGCGCGCGTGTAAGATTTGGACTTACAGCGAGCGTTGAATCGTCTCCACCCGGTAGCACTCGATGACATCGCCTTGGCGCATGTCCTGGTAGTTCTCGAAGGCCATGCCGCACTCCTGACCGGCGGTCACTTCCTTCACGTCGTCCTTGAAGCGCTTGAGCTGGCTCAGCTTGCCTTCATGCACGACGACGTTGTCGCGGATCAGGCGAACGCTGGCGCCGCGCTCGACATTGCCGTCGGTGACACGGCAGCCGGCAATGTTGCCGACCTTCGAAACCTTGAAGACCTCGAGGATCAGCGCATTGCCCAGCATGGTTTCGCGCAATGTCGGCGGCAGCAGGCCCGACATCGCCTTCTTCACGTCATCGATGAGATCATAGATGATGTTGTAGTAGCGGATTTCGATGCCGGCACGTTCGGCCGCCTCGCGCGCTTCCTTGTTGGCGCGGACGTTGAACGCGATGATCGGCACGCCGGAAGCTTCGGCCAGGGTGACATCCGATTCCGAAATGCCGCCGACGCCGGAGTGCAACACGCGGGCGCCGACTTCGTCGGTACCGAGCTTGTCGAGCGCGCCGGAGATGGCTTCGAGCGAACCCTGCACGTCCGCCTTGATCACGAGCGCAAATTCCTTGCGGCCCGCGGTCTTGGCCTGCGCCATCATCTGCTCGAGCGAGCCGCGCATGCCGGTGGCGCGCGCGGAAGACTTCTCGCGCTTCTGGCGCACGCGGTAATCGGTCACTTCGCGGGCGCGGCTTTCATTCTCGACCACGGCGAGACGATCGCCGGCATCCGGCGTACCGGAGAAACCGAGCACTTCGACCGGAGTCGACGGGCCGGCGCGGGAGATGGTTTCGCCCGTATCGGAAACGAGGGCGCGCACGCGGCCCCATTCGGCGCCGGCGACCACAAGATCGCCGACCTTGAGGGTACCGCGTTGCACGAGCACGGTCGCAACCGGACCGCGGCCACGATCGAGCTTGGCTTCGATCACGGTGCCTTCGGCGGGACGATGCGGGTCGGCTTTCAGGTCGAGGAGTTCGGCCTGCAGGGCGATCATCTCGAGGAGCTTGTCGATATTGGTCTTCTTGAGCGCCGAGACCTCGACATCGACGACATCGCCGCCGAACGATTCGACCTGGATCTCGTGCTGCAGAAGCTCGGTGCGAACGCGCTCGGGCGTCGCGCTCGGCTTGTCGATCTTGTTGATGGCGACGATGATCGGGACCTTGGCCGCCTTGGCGTGCGAAATGGCCTCGACCGTCTGCGGCATGACGCCGTCATCGGCAGCGACGACCAGCACGACGATGTCAGTGACCTTGGCGCCGCGCGCGCGCATCGCCGTAAAGGCGGCGTGGCCGGGCGTGTCGATGAAGGTGACCTTGGCGCCGGACGGCGACGTGACCTGATAGGCGCCGATATGCTGGGTGATGCCGCCGGCCTCGCCGGAGACGACGTCGGCCTGACGGATGGCGTCGAGCAGCGACGTCTTGCCGTGATCGACGTGGCCCATGACGGTGACGACCGGCGCGCGCGGTTCGAGCGCGCCTTCATCGTCGGCCGTATCGAACAGGCCTTCTTCCACGTCGGATTCCGACACGCGGCGAACCGTGTGCCCCATTTCCTCGGCGATGAGCTGCGCGGTGTCGGCGTCGATGACGTCGTTGATGGTCGCCATCGTGCCCTGCTTCATCAGCAGGCGGATGACGTCCACGGCGCGTTCGGTCATGCGGTTGGCGAGTTCCTGGATGGTGATCGCATCCGGAATGGTCACTTCGCGCGTGAGCTTTTCCTTCGGCTCATTGGCGGCGTGACCCTTCATGCGCTGGGTGCGGCGGCGGAACGACGCCACCGAACGCTCGCGTACTTCGTCGGCGCGCAGCGCGGTCACGAGGGTCAGGCGGCCGCGTTCCTTCGGCGGCGCGGCGCGGGGCGCTGCGGGGCGGGCGGCAGCGGGGCGACCTGCTCCGGGGCCGGCGCCGGGACGGCGTGCCGCGCGCGGGCCTTCGTCGTCGGCTTCGGCTTCGAGCTTGGGGCGAACGCCGGCGACAGGCTTTTTCTCGTCTTCGCCGAGGCGCTTCTTGGCAACTTCGCCGGCCTTGCGCTTCTGCTCTTCTTCGATCTTGTGGCGCGCATCTTCCTCGCGCTTGCGCGCTTCGGCCGCTTCGCGTTCGGCCTTCTCGATGCCTTCACGCGAGGCGCGTCGCCTGGCGTCTTCCTCGGCCTGCTTGCGCTCCTCGGCTTCGCGCACGCGCGAGTCGGCGAGCGCATGGGCGCGGGCGGCCATTTCCTCTTCGGTCAGGGTGCGCAGAACGACCCCGGACTTCGGCGCCGGCGGGGCGGGTGGCGCTTTCGGCGCAGGCGCGGCGGCCTTCGGCGCCTCGACGGGGGCCGGCTCGGCCTTGGCTTCGGCCGGTCCGCCGACGGTGCGGCGCTTGATCTTCTCGACGACGACAGACTTGCTGCGGCCGTGGCTGAAACTCTGGCGCACCACGCCCGTTTCCGTGCGCGGCTTCAGCGTCAATGTCAGTTTCTTTTCGCCAGGGTTCTTGGTGTCGCTCATTCAGTACTGCTTCTTCCTATTGCCCACGCGGGCGCATTCAGTTCGGACGCATTGCATTCACGGGCGCCTTCAGGGCGCGGCCGCGCTTGTTGAATCGGGCGAAATTCCGGACCGATACCGCATCAGCCGTGCGGCACGGGCGAGAAAAGTCTCGCTCGCGGGTCCGGCAAGCACGGCAGCATGTACCACATTTGGGCGGTTCAATGCCAAATCCAATTGCTCGCCCGGAAAGGCCTCGATCAGCGCGATTTCCCCATTTTGGGACTGATTATTGCGCTGCAAGGCCGCATTGAGTTTGCGTTTGCCGTCGTTGGCCGCTTCAGCAGCATGGATGAGGGCACGGATGCCCTTTTCGCCCAGAGCCGCCTCAACCTTGGCGAAACCGGCGACCACATTGCCGGCTTTGCCGGCCATCGACAGCGCATCGAGCGCCGATTTCGCCAGCAGCCGTTCGACCTCGGCCGCAAGTTCCCGGGACACCTTCATCTCTCGCTTGAAGCTGCGGGCAAATACGTTGCGCTTGACCGCCTCGCCGATCGCCTCGCGGGTCGCGGTAATCCAGAGGCCGCGACCCGGCAGCTTGCGTTTGAGGTCCGGCACGGCCTCGCCGGCCGGCCCGACCACGAAACGCATCAGTTCCGCCACCGGCCTCACCTCGCGCGTCACGGCGCAGAAACGCTCCGCGCCCGCGGCGACGGAGGTCGCGCCGCGGTCGAGGTCGTCTGCGTCAGGCTGCGCGATGGCGAGCATCCGGCGGCACGCCCCTTACGCCGGTTCTGCGGTTTCAGCGTCGGCTTCGGCCGGAGCCTGCATGGCCGCGAGTTCAGCCTCGGTGATCCAGCCGGCCTTGAGGCGCGCCTGCATCACGATCGACTCGGCTTCCTCGCGCGACACGTTGAGGCCGTCGAGGAAACCCGGCTCGTGCTTGGTTTCGCCGTCCTTGCGCTCGGTCCAGCCGACCAGATCGTCGGCGGCACAGCCGGCGAGATCTTCGATCGTCTTCACGTCGTTTTCGCCAAGCTTGACCATCATCGCGGTGGTGACGCCCTCGACCTCGCGCAGCTCGTCGGCAACGCCGAGTTCCTTGCGCTTCTCGTCGAGTTCGTTTTCGTAGCGGGCGATGTAGTCGCGGGCGCGGCTCTGCAATTCCTTCGCGGTGTCTTCGTCGAAGCCTTCGATGCCGGCGATTTCCTTTTCGTCCACCAGCGCCAGTTCCTCGATCGAGGAGAAGCCTTCGGACGCCAGCAACTGACCGACCACTTCGTCGAGATCGAGCGCTTCGACGAAGGTCTTGGTGCGGCTTTCGAACTCGGCGGTGCGGCGCTCGGACTCTTCCTGCTCGGTGAGGATGTCGATGTCCCAGCCGGTGAGCTGCGAAGCGAGGCGCACGTTCTGGCCGCGGCGGCCGATGGCGAGCGAAAGCTGCGCATCCGGCACCACGACTTCGATGCGTTCCTTGTCTTCGTCGAGCACGACCTTGGCGACTTCGGCCGGCGCCAGCGCGTTGACGACGAAGGTCGCGATATCCGGCGACCACGGGATGATGTCGATCTTCTCGCCCTGCAGTTCGTTCACCACGGCCTGCACGCGCGAACCACGCATACCGACGCAGGCGCCGACCGGATCGACGCTGGAATCCCGCGAAATCACGGCGATTTTGGCGCGCGAGCCCGGGTCGCGGGCCACGGCGCGAACCTCGACGATGCCGTCATAGATTTCCGGCACTTCCTGCGCGAACAGCTTGGCGGTGAACTGCGGATGGGTGCGCGACAGGAAAATCTGCGGGCCGCGCGGCTCGCGGCGCACGTCGTAGATATAGGCGCGGATGCGGTCGCCGTTGCGGAATACTTCGCGCGGCAGCAGTTCGTCACGGCGGACAATGGCTTCGCCGCGGCCGAGATCGACAACCACGTTGCCGTATTCGACGCGCTTGACGACGCCGTTGACGATTTCGCCGATGCGATCCTTGTACTCGGCGTACTGACGATCGCGCTCGGCCTCGCGCACCTTCTGCACGATGACCTGCTTGGCCGACTGCGCGGCGATGCGTCCGTATTCGAGCGGCGGCAGCGGATCGGCGATGGTGTCGCCGACCTGCGCGGCGGGATGGCGGCGGCGCGCATCGGCGAGCGTGATCTGCGACGAGGAATTCTCGACCGCGTCGACCACCAGCATGTGGCGCATCAATTTGAGTTCGCCGGTCTTCGGCTCGATCTCGGCATGCACATCGGTCTCGGCGCCGTAGCGCGAGCGGGCCGCCTTGGCGATGGCGTCTTCCATCGCCGCGATGACGATGCCGCGGTCGATCGACTTTTCGCGGGCGACCGCATCGGCGATCTGCAACAGTTCCAGCCTGTTGGCACTGACAGCCATAGCTGTGGACTCCTCTTTCGTTCGTTTATCGAGTAGCGGCCGTGGCAGGTTTCTTGGCAGCCTTCTTGTCGGCTTTCTTCGCCTGCTTCAGTCGCCGTTGTTCCTTCTTCGCCTCGCGCAGTTCGCGCTTGGCAGCCTTCTCGGCGCGCAAGGCTTCGCTCACCAGTTCGTCGGTGAGAACGAGCTTTGCCTCGCCCATGTCCGTGATCGGCAGCAGCACCGCCGGGTCTTCGCCCGCCTTGGGGTCGTCGCGCGTCAGCCGCGCATTGTCGCCCTCGACGCCGTCGAGGATGCCGCGGAAGCGCTTGCGGCCGCCAACCGGTACTTCCATTTCGACCTTGAGCAAATGGCCCGCATAGCGCTCGAAGTCCGAGCGGCGGACCAGCGGCCGGTCGATGCCGGGCGAGGAAATCTCCAGCCGGTAGGCGCGGTCGATCGGCTCGTTGACGTCGAATACCGGCGACAGGGCCCGCGAAATCGCTTCGCAATCCTCGACCGTCATGGTGCCGTCCGGGCGTTCCGCCATGACCTGGATGGTGCATTCCTCGCCCGAGGAAACTTTAATCCGAACAAGGCGATAGCCAAGTTGCTCGACCACCGGGCCGGCGATCGCGGCGATCCGCGCCGGCAGGCCCGTTTCGGCGATCAGGCGCGGCTCGTCGCCGGCAGCCCCTTGCTCCAAGGGTGCCGGTTCCGCGCTGGAAACCTGGTTGCCGTTTTGCTCGCCGAGAGCCATGTGCGCCTGAGCTGTACCTGTAACGGAAAAAGAGCGGGCCCCGGGGGACCCACTCTCAGAACCTGATTTGGTTTTGAGGGTGTATCGATTGACAAGCGAAATATAGCGAATTTCTCGCATCGCGCAAGGGTCGAGCAAGGGGCGCCGCCCGGCCGACACGGCTAACGCTTCCTTCACGACTGGCCCTTACGATTGGTTAAAGCGCCGCGGCGGGGTCGCCGACGGTGCCTGTGTAGGTTTGCGTGATGGCTGCTCCTGCGTCCCTGCTTCCCGAACTGGAAGAGGTCGTCCAGCACGGCTCCGCTGAAAAGCGGGCCGAGACGCTGCGACGGATCACGTCGCTATTTCTCGACGGCGCGCCGGGCTTCAACGATCACCATGTCGCGCTGTTCGATGACGTCATCGGCTGCCTGATCGCCGAGATCGAGGCCAAGGCGCTCGCCGAACTCGCGCGCCGCATTGCGCCGGTCGATAACGCGCCTGCCAAGGTGGTGGCGACCCTCGCCAAGAATGACGACATCGACGTCGCCGGTCCTGCGCTGCGCGCCGGGCATCTATCCGATCCCGACCTTGTGGCCATCGCCGAGACCAAGAGCCAGGCGCATCTGCTCGCCATGGCGTCGCGCCAGAAGTTGAGCGAAGTGGTGTCCGATGTGCTGGTCAAGCGCGGCGACCGCGACGTCGCGCACAGCATCGTCATCAATCCCGGCGCCAGCCTGTCGGAGCGCGCTTTCGCCAATCTTATCACGCGTGCGCAGATGGATGGCGATCTGGCCGAAAAGGTCGGCCGGCGCACCGACATTCCACCGCGGCTTTTCCGCCAGCTTCTCCTGCAAGCCAGCGAAGTCGTGCAAAAGCGCCTGCTCGCCGCTGCGAGCCCCGAGACGCAGTCCGAAATTCGCAAGATTCTCGCCAAGGTGACCGATGAAGTCGGCGCCAAAGCGGCGCCGCGCAATTACACGGCCGCGCTGGCCGCGGTGCGCGCGCTGCACAAGGAGCGCAAGCTCACCGAAGCCGACGTCGCCAACTATGCCGAGAGCGGAAATTACGAGGAAACCATCGCGGCGCTGTCCACGATCTGCGCCGTGCCGGTCGAAGTGGTCGATCGCCTGATGAATGGCGAACGCGCGGACCCGGTGCTGATCCTGGCGCGTTCGGTTGATTTCGGCTGGCCGACGGTAAAGGCGGTGATCAATTCGCGCCCCGGGCCGAAGCCGCCACAAACGGTGATCGACGCGGCCCATGAAAATTTCGAGCGGCTCACCGGCCCGACCGCCCAGCGCGTCGTGCGATTCTGGCAGGTACGGCAGGGCACGGGGGAGTAGCGGCGCCCCGGGCGCACTGCGGTGCGCGCATTTGTAATGCCGCTTGCCACAAACTCCGCTCATCCCCGCGAAAGCGGGGATCCAGAAAGCCACGGGTAATGAGCAAAGGCTGGGTCCCCGCCTCCGCGGGGACGAGCGGGTAGGGATATGCCGCGCGTGATCAGCGCCGCCTGAAAATAAAATACGCCGGTGTTCTGCCTTCCCGGATCGCCTTCGCCTCATAGCGTGTACGGGTCCAGCCGTCCCAGGGCTTCCGCCAGTCGTCGGCGGCTTCGGCGGTCCAGATGAAATCCTTCGAGCGCATGATGCGCGTCAGCGCGTAAGTCATGTAGCTCGGAATATCGGTGGCGAAGCGGAATTCGCCGCCGCTCTTCAAGAGGCGCGCGATACGCGGCAGGCTTTCGTCCTGGATGAAGCGGCGCTTCCATTGCCGGCGCTTCGGCCACGGATCGGGATAAAGCAGGTCGATGCGGCTGAAGGCGCCGGCCGGCAGCCAGTCGATGAGGTCGATGGCATCGCCGTGGAAGACGCGGATGTTGGTGAGGTCTTCGTCGTCGATGGCAACGAGCAGCTTGCCGACCGCGTTGAGAAAGCCGTCGGCGCCGATGAAGCCCTGCTCGGGATGCGCCATCGCCTGGGCGACGAGATGCTCGCCGCCGCCGAAGCCGATTTCGAGGCGCAGCGTTTTCGGCGCATGCGGAAACAACGTTGCGAGATCGGCGGGCGCGGGCTTGCTCAGGTCGAGCGCCAGCTTCGGCAGCAATTCGTCGAACAGTTCTGATTGCCGCGCGCGCAAGGGATGCCCCTTGCGCCGGCCGAAAAAGGCGCGTTGCGGAATGTCGTCGTCGCGGTCGTCGCTCATGCCTCGTCATGCCCGGATGCGCGGAAAAATAAAAGGCCGGGCGCGAGCCCGGCCTTCAAATCTTTCAGCAGGATGACTGGCTCAACAGCCGGTCACTTGAACGCGCTCTTGAGTTGCGCGGCGAGATCGGTCTTCTCCCAGGAGAAGCCGCCGTCCTTGTCCGGCGCGCGGCCGAAATGGCCGTAAGCGGCGGTGCGGCGGTAGATCGGCCGGTTCAGCTTGAGCGTGCGGCGGATGTTGGTCGGCGTCAGGCGGAAGAGCTGCGGCAGGATCTTCTCCAGCTTCTTCTCGTCGACGTTCCCGGTCCCGTGCGTATCCACGAGCAGCGACATCGGGTCGGCGACGCCGATGGCGTAGGCGACCTGGATCGTGCAGCGCTCGGCAAGGCCGGCGGCGACAATGTTCTTGGCGAGATAGCGCGCGGCATAAGCGGCCGAGCGATCGACCTTGGTCGGATCCTTGCCGGAGAAGGCGCCGCCGCCGTGCGGGGCATAGCCGCCGTAGGTGTCGACGATGATCTTGCGGCCGGTGAGACCGCAGTCGCCGTCCGGCCCGCCGATGACGAAGTTGCCGGTCGGGTTGACGAGGAAGTCGGACGACTTCTCCGGCATCCAGCCCTTCGGCAGCGCCTGGGTCACGGTCTGCTCGATCATGTCCTTGACCATGCCCGGCGTATATTTTTTGCCGTTGCGGCTGCGCTCATTGTGCTGGGTCGAAACGACGACCTTGGCGGCGCCAACCGGCTTGCCGTCGACATAGCGCACGGTCACCTGGCTCTTGGCGTCCGGCTGCAGGTCGGGCAGCGCCTTGGAGTGGCGCTTGTCGGCGAGCGCCTTAAGGATCTTGTGTGAGAAGTAGATCGGCGCCGGCATGAACGAGTTCTTTTCATAGACCTCGCTCTCGGTGCAGGCGAAGCCGAACATCATGCCCTGGTCGCCGGCGCCTTCTTCTTCGCCGGACTTCTTCTTCTTGGCATCGACGCCCATCGCGATGTCGGGCGATTGGCCGTGCAGCAGCACCTCGACATCGGCGCCGTAAAAGGAGAAGCCGTCCTGGTCGTAGCCGATGTCCTTGACGACATCGCGAGCGATCTGCGTGATGTATTCGCGATCGACGACGACCTTGTCGCCGTGCTTGCGGAAGAACGGCGCCTGGCCGCGGCCTTCGCCGGCGATGACAATCTTGTTGGTGGTGGCCAGCGTTTCGCAGCCGAGGCGCGTGTTTACTGCGCTGTCATCGGCGATACCGAGCTTGATGTCGTTCGCCAGGAAGGCATCCAGCACCGCGTCCGAGATCTGATCGCAGACCTTGTCCGGGTGACCTTCGGAAACCGATTCGCTGGTGAATAGAAAGTTCTTGTGAGCCACGCTGATCTCCCCCTTTGGCGCGGGGGGAAACCGCGCCGGTTCATGTCGGGGGGCCGTTCTACAGCGACGATCAGCAAGGTCAAGGTGCGGGCTGTCGTGGGCAATAGCCACGTCGGTCGGCGGGGAAGACGGGCAATGCCCTTCTTTCCCATGGCCGTATGGCCGGAGAATTTTACTGCTCCGGCGACAGAGATAAACAAAAGGCCGCCGAGGAGGCGGCCTTTGCTGCATGTCAACGGAGTCGCGTGCTGCGGCTTATTCGTCGCCGGCGATCTGCTCGACCAGATCGACGATGCGGCGGCGGAGCTTCGAGCTCTTGATGCGCATGAATGACTTGGTCAGCGACAGACCATCGGAGGTCGCCAGGAAGTCCGACACATAGGCGGGTGACGGCGCTTCCGACATACCGGTGCTGGCATGACCGCCGGGGCTGTGCGGCGCGCCTTCGAAGAAGAATGAAACCGGGACTTGCAGAATGTTGGCAATCGCCTGCAAGCGGCTGGCGCCGATCCGGTTGGTCCCCTTCTCGTACTTCTGCACCTGCTGGAAGGTGAGGCCGAGGGCGTCGCCGAGTTTCTCCTGGCTCATACTCAGCATCATCCGGCGCATGCGCACGCGCGAGCCGACGTGCTTGTCGATCGGATTAGGCGCCTTCTTGGCCATAAATAGCTCCTATGAAACCATCGCTGAACGTAATGTCACATGTTCGTTCCGTATTGCAATCCATGATTTCAAGTCGGGAGATACCGACACAAAGCGAGCATTTTGAAAATTTCGCAAGGGATTCAACAAGTTTTACATCCGCAGGCTGTAAGTAGGCAGGCAAAAACAGAAAAATAATTTGCGTGCACAACAACCCTGCGAGCGCTATTCAATATAGCACAATCTAAGGTCGAAGACGACGCCTGCCGAGGAATACCAGAAATACAACCACAGTTAGAAGAAACGGCAGGTTTCCATATCTGCTAAATATTGTCGTACCGATTGGCTGCGGCAGATTGGCGTCGAGAACGCCCTCCACGCCAAGTGGCATGGAGGCGGTGATTCGTCCGACCGGATCGATGACGCCGGAAATTCCCGTATTAGCCGCGCGGACCAACGGCAGGCCCTCGGCAATCGCCAGCACGCGCGCCTGATGAAAGTGCTGATACGGCCCGCTGCTGATACCGAACCAGCCGTCATTGGTCAGATTGATCAGCCAGCCGGGGCGCTCGCCCGCGGGCACGGCCTCGTCGGGAAAGACGGCCTCGTAGCAAATCAGCGGCAGCATCTTCGGCGCGCCCGGCACGTCCATGGCGCGTCGGCGGCTGCCGGTGAGGAAGCCGCCCACCTCCTTGGTGAGTTGCTGAAATCCGAGCCGCTCCATGAAGCTCTGGAAGGGCAGGAATTCGCCGAACGGCACCAGATGCAGCTTGTCGTAGATGCCGCGGATCGAGCCGTTGGGCTCGATGACATAGATCGAGTTGTAGGCGCGCGGGCCCTTGGCGCCGGTGGCATTGCCGGGCCGGACCGCTCCGGTGATCAGCGTCGTTCCCGGACTGATCAGACTGGCGATCTGCGCCAGCGCATCCGGCTCGCGTGTGAGGAAGAACGGAAAGGCTGATTCCGGCCAGATCAGAATATTGGCGTCCTTTACCCCGTTCGACTGCGGCCCGGTGGCGCGATCCGACAGCGCCAGATAGCGCGCCATCACGTCGTTTTTGGCCGAGTAGTTGAAGCGGGCGTCCTGCTGAAGGTTCGGCTGCATGATGCGCAGCTTGAGGTCCTTCACATAGGCCGTCGGATTCATCGACAGCCGCATCGCGCCATAGGCAAAGAGCCCGGCCAGCACGATCGCCGCCAGCGCCAGCGGCCGGTACGGCCGCGGCGTATCGACCGGATCGTCGGCCAAGGTCGCCGGCGTCGCGAAGATCGCCAGCGCCAGCAAGGTCAATCCCCAGATGCCGAACAGCGATACGCTCTGCGCCATCGCCAGCGGCTGCGTCAGCGCATAGCCGAAGGCATTCCACGGAAAGCCGGTCAGCAAATGGCCGCGCAGCCACTCGCCGCACGCCATCGTGATGGCGAAAGCCAGCAGCCGTTCCGGCCCGCGCACCCAGAGCAGCCGCGCCGCGGCGAAACCGAGCGCCGTATAGAGCGCGAGGTACGCCGGCAGGCCGGCAACCGCGACTGGCAGCAGCCAGCCAAAGGTCTTGGCATCGACCAGGAAGGCGTATCCGACCCAGTAAACACCGGCGACGAAATAGCCGAAGCCGAAGCACCAGCCGGCGATCGCTGCCGACCAGGCGCCGCTCCAGCGGCCCGAAGCGGAGCCGTCGATCAGCCAGACGGCGACCGGAATCGTCACGAACAGGACGGGCCAGGCGTTGACCGGCGCCATCGCCAGTGCCGAAGCCGCACCCGCGAGCACGGCGATGCCGGCGCGGCGCCAGCCGTCGGCAAGCAGGATGGCGTGGGCAAATCGGGTGACGGCGCCGGCCAAGATCAGGACCGCGACGGGGTCTGCGAGCCCGCGTCTTTCGACGGCGCTTCGAGGTTGAGCTGCGGCGGTGCGACACCGGCGAGGACGGCATCGGGTTCGCCGCGCTTCTTCGGTTCGCGCGGCTTCGCGCGCTTCTCCGTCAGCCGCGTGATGCGCACACGCTTGATCCGGCGCGGATCCGCGTCGAGCACTTCGAACTCGAACAGGCCGGGGCCGGGAATCAGCTCGCCGCGCAGCGGCAGCCGGCCGGCGCGTGTGGTCAGGTAGCCGCCGAGCGTATCGACTTCCTCGGCGACGTCTTCCTCGACGACGAAGTCGTGGCCCAAAGTGCCCGTCACGTCCTCGAGGGACGCGCGCGCGTCGGCGATGTAGGAGCCGTCCGGCTGGCGCACGATGTCCGCGGCCTCGTCTTCGTCATGTTCGTCGGCGATCTCGCCGACGATCTGCTCGACGATGTCCTCGATCGATATGAGGCCGTCGGTGCCGCCATACTCGTCGATGACCAGCGCCAGATGGATCTGCTTGGCCTGCATGCGCGCCAGGAGGTCCATGACCCGCGCCGACGGCGGCACGAACAGAACCTCGCGCACGATCTTGGCCGCGGCCAGCGGCGTCGCCAGGTTGATCGCCTTGAGATCGAGGCCCGCCGGCAGCGGCTTTCTGCGCTTGGCGTTCTTGGCGGGGTCGATGGCGGCGTGTGCGGTCATGTAGCCGATGAGGTCGCGGATGTGGACCATGCCGACGGGATCATCGAGCGTATCGTTGTAGATGACGAGCCGCGAATGTCCGGCCTTCTCGAACACCATCAGGAGATCGCCAAGCTGGATGTCCTGCTGCACGGCGATGATGTCGGCGCGGGGCACCATCACGTCGACGACGCGGCGCTCGCGCAGGCCGAGGATGTTCTTGAGCATCCGGCTTTCTTCCGGCGAGAAGCCGGATTCGCCGGGCGTCATCGCGTCGAGCACGTCCGTCAGATCGGCGCGGATGGTGCTGGCGCGCGAGCCGAACACCGAGCGGAACATGCGGACGAACCAGTTGCCGTCGCCCTCGCGCTTGGCCGGTACGGGGACCGGCAGATTGCGCGCGTCGAACGGCAAGTTGGTACTGGTGGGGTCGCTGTCAGGCATTACGCGTCGCCATGTTGAAGATCGCGGGCGAGGTGCGCATCCCGCCAGGGATCGGGCATGTTCATCGAGTTCATGATGCGGCTTTCGAGCGTTTCCATCTCGTCCGCCTGCGCGTCGGTTTCGTGGTCGTAGCCGATAAGGTGGAGAAAGCCATGAACGGTCAAATGCGCGAGGTGGTGCAGAAACTCACGGCCTTCATCCTCACATTCTCTTCGAAGTGTTTCATAGGCGATGACGATATCGCCTAAATGACCTTGCGTCGCTGGCGTGTCGGCTGCCGGAAACGAAAGCACGTTGGTCGGCTTGTCGAGGCCGCGAAATTGCCGGTTGATGTCACGGACCGCCGAATCATCGGACAGCAGGATACTGACTTCGCCGCCACGTGTTGAGTGGGGCGCGGCAGCCGCAATCGCCGCAGCCGCGATCGCCTCGGCGCGTGGCTCGGCCGCCCAGTGCTCGGATTCGACCACGATATCGGCGGTGACGGGCGTCATTTTCGCGGCTCGCGCGGCAACGCCGGCTTCTCGCTGCCGGCGCGGTCATAGGCCTCGACGATGCGCTGCACCAGTTCGTGCCGGATGACGTCGGCGGCGCCGAATTCGACCATGCCGATGCCTTCGACGCCCTTGAGCAGGCGCGTCGCCTCGGCAAGGCCCGAGACCTGACCGTTCGGCAGATCGACCTGGCTCGGATCGCCGGTGACGATCATGCGGCTGTTCTCGCCCAGACGCGTCAGAAACATCTTCATCTGCATCGAGGTCGTGTTCTGCGCTTCGTCGAGGATGACACAGGCATTGGCGAGCGTGCGGCCGCGCATGAAGGCGAGCGGTGCGATTTCGATGTCGCCCTGCTCCAGCGCGCGCTCGACGATGCGCGGGTCCATCAGGTCATGCAGCGCGTCGTAGATCGGCCGCAGATAGGGATCGACCTTCTCGCGCATGTCGCCGGGCAGGAAGCCGAGGCGTTCGCCGGCTTCGACGGCGGGGCGAGACAGGATGATGCGATCGACTTCCTTGCGCTCGAACATCTGGATCGCCTGCGCGACCGCGAGCCATGTCTTGCCGGTGCCGGCGGGGCCGATGCCGAAGACCAATGAGTGGCGCTTCAGCGCGCGCATATAGGCGTCCTGCGCGGCGGTGCGGGCCCGCACCGGCCGCTTGCGCAAATTGATTTCCTCGAAAGCCTGGCGTTGCTGGCTGGAATCGAAATCGAACAGCGAGCCTTGCGCGATGGCCTGGCGGATCGCGCCTTCGACGTCGCCGGTCGACAAATCTTGGCCGCGCTTGATCTGTTCGTAGAGACCTTCGAGAACGCGGCGCGCCTGTTCGACGCCGCCGCGCGAGCCCTCGAGCGTGACATGATTGCCGCGGGAGTCCGCCTTGACGCCGAGTTTGCGTTCGACGAGGGCGAGGTTCTGGCCGTACTGGCCGAACAGCACCGACGCAAACTTGTTGTCCTCGAAAGCCAGCACGACCTGCGTCGTGGCCGTTTCATCGGAAACGGCGGCGGCGGGGATCACGGAATCCGTGGTGCGCAATGGTGCTCTCAAGCTCCCAAACTGGCCAATGCCGGCGCGCGGGCGGGTGCCACGCGTTCGCCGAACAGGGTGTTGGTCCCGATATCGGTAATGCGGACCGGCACGATCTGGCCGATCAGCGACGGCTCCGCCATCATATGGACCGATTGCAGATATGGGGATCGGCCGACCAGTTGCCCAGTGAGTTTACCGGGCTTTTCGACGAGAATTTCCATGGTTTTGCCGGCGAAGGAGCTGTTAAACGCCTTCCACTGCCGGTCGATCACGGCCTGCAGGCGCAGCAAACGCTCGTGTTTCTCGGCATTCGGCACCTGATCGTCGAGCTTCGCCGCCGGCGTGCCGGGGCGGGGCGAATAGCTGAAGGTGTAGGCCATGACGAAATTGACCTCCTCGGCGAGCGACAGGGTCTCGCGGAAGTCCGCTTCGGTCTCGCCGGGGAAGCCGACGATGAAATCCGAGGTGAAGGCGATGTCGGGCCGCGCCTTTCGCAGGCGTTTGATCGCCGTCATGTATTCCCGGCGCGTGTGCTTGCGGTTCATGGCCGCAAGGATGCGGTCGGAGCCGGCCTGCACCGGCAGATGCACGTAAGGCATCAGTTCCGGCAGGTCGCCATGCGCGGCGATGAGATCGTCGCAGACCGGCGACAGCATGTCGCGCGGATGGCTGGTCATGTAGCGCAGCCGCGCGATGCCCGGCACGCGCGCAATGCGCCGCATCAGCGCGCCGAGCGTGACGGCATCGCCGTTGGCATCGACGCCGTGGTAGGCGTTGACATTCTGCCCGATCAGCGAGACTTCGCGCACGCCGTTGGCGGCGAGACGTTCGACATCGGCCAGCACCTTCGCGATAGGCCGTGAAACTTCGGCGCCGCGTGTATAGGGCACGACGCAGAACGTGCAGAATTTATCGCAGCCTTCCTGTACCGTGACAAAAGCGGAAATGCCGCGCCTGTTGATGGCCTGCGGCGAGGGTTGCGCCAGCGCGTCGAACTTGTCCTCGAGCGGAAACTCGGTATCGACGATCTTCTCGCCGTCAAGCGCGCGCGAGATGAGCGCCGGCAGCTTGTGATAGTTCTGCGAGCCGACCACGACATCGACAGAGTCGGTGCGGCGCACGATCTCCTCGCCTTCGGCCTGCGCGACACAGCCGGCGACCGCGATCAGCATCTTGCGGCCTTCGAGCTCGGCCTGGTCCTTGAGTTCGCGCATGCGGCCGATTTCGGAATAGACCTTGTCGACCGCCTTCTCGCGGATGTGGCAGGTGTTGAGGATGATGAGATCGGCCTCGGCCGGCGACGGCGTCTCGACGTAACCCTCAGGCGCGAGCGTGTCCGCCATACGATGCGAGTCGTAGACGTTCATCTGGCAGCCGAAGGATTTGACGTGGACTTTGCGCAGTCTGTTCATGCCGGTTCTTTTCGAGCGAGCGCATATTAGCCGGTCGGGACCGGCCTTGTCGCCCGGCACTAACTCCCTGATTTATCGGAGAATTTCAAGCAGCGTAGCATCCTGACGACGCCTTGTCGCGCGACCTTCCGGAACAGCCTTGCAATTCAATACCTTAGCTAATATTATGCAAATATGCAGGATACTGGCAAATGAATGCAAAACTGCAGAAAGTCAGCCTTCTTCCAGCGGAGGCTCACGATCTGGCCATGCAAGGCTTCTTCGGCATCATGGCCCGCTGGGATGCCGACAATAAGGTGATGCGCGCCGTCCTCGGCTCGCCCGCGGAGCGGACTTTCTTCGAGTGGAAGAAGGGCAAGGTGGCCCGGTTGCCGAACGATACGCTGCGCCGCATCGGCTATGTCGCCGGCATCTGGAAGGCGTTGCAGATCGTTTATTCCGATCCGCAGCTCGCCGACTCCTGGGTCAACCGGCCGAACCGCGCTTTCGGCGGCCAGACGCCTTTGGCGCGAATGGCGGCGGGCGACGTCACCGACCTCGCTGCCGTCAGAGACTATATCGATGCCGCAAGATCTCCCTGGTCCTGACGGGCGCTCCGTGCCGTCGCGTCGGGTGGTCTGGCCGAAAGCCTGGCGCATCATCGCCTCGCGCTTCCCGCCGATCGATCTGTTCGAACGCGTGTCGGACGATCCCAAGGTGTGGGATGCGCTGATCGCGCTCGAAGAGATGACCAATCCGCGGCTGCGCGACGAAGCCGGGGAGATCAGTCTGGTGCCGCCGGAGCGCCGCGTGTCCGGCGCCAATGCATCCTGGGTGATGGCGGCGTTCACGCACATCAACAGGAGCGGCTCACGCTTTTCCGACGGGACATTCGGCGTCTATTACGCCGCCGACACGCTGGAAACGGCGATCGCCGAGACGGTCTATCACTTCGGCGTTTTCGCCGCCGACGCGGGCGATCCCGCGCGCCGCGAGGACATGCGCGTGCTGCTGGGCGCGGTGGATCGTGACTTCGAGGACATCGCCGCGCTCGGCGATGACGTCAATGCGGGGCTGCTGGACAGCGCGAGTTATGCGCAGAGCCAGCCTTATGCGGTGGCGCGCCGCGATGCCGGCGCCGATGGCTTCGTCTATCCGAGTGTGCGGCGCGCGGGCTTCGAATGTATTGCCGCGTTCTGGCCGGATACCGTCGGCATCCCGGTGCAGGAGCGCCATCTGCAATACGAATGGGATGGCGCGCGGGTGCGACGCTATTTCGATTACAGCCTGGAGCGCTGGATCGATCTGGCGTGACGGCGCCTAGCCGCCCGCGTGCAACGGACGGGTTCGGCCGAGCAACGTCGATGTCGTGAGGCCACGCACCGCGCTCTCGAGCTGCCGCGCCAGCTTCTTGCGGTCGGTCGTGGCGTCGGCGGCGATCGGCTCGCCATAGCTCACCACCACGTCGATGACGCCGCGGCGCAGGAATGCCTTGAAGTGCGGCATGAAATCGAGATCGCCGTACCAGGCGATCAGCGGACGGTGCTGACGGCCCATCGGAATGCCGTGGATCGAGGTGTAACTGATCGACATCGGCTGGATGATGATGCCGCTTTCGGCGCGCGAGGCGGCTTCGCGCACCACGCCGATCAGCGCCGAGCGAAACGGCAGCACGCGGTTGCCGTCGTTCGAGGTACCCTCGGCGAACAGCACGACCGAAATATCGGATTCGAGGCGTTGCACCATGTCGGCGATGGCGTCGCCGGTCTGCTGGCGGCGCGAGCGATCGACGAACACGGTGCGCTGCAGGCGCGCGGTGGGGCCGACCAGCGGCCAGTTGCCGACCTCGGCCTTGGAGACGAAGGCGATCGGCGCGATCGAGCCGATCACCAGGATGTCGGCCCATGACACGTGGTTCGATACGAACAGCACCGCGCGGTCGCGGACCGGCACGCCGACGACGCGAATCTTGAAACGCAGCAGCTTGCACAGCACGGCGTAGTAGCCGGAGGCCACCGTGCCCCAGCCGGGCAGGCCGAGCTTGCCGATGATCCACTGCGCGGCGATGACCAAAGGCGTCATGGTAAAGAAGAAGACGGCGATGAACAGCGAGTAGAGCATTGGGCTAGCTGTTCTTGTCGTCCTTGAGCGGCACGGCATAAAGCTCGAGCCGGTGGTCGACCAGCTTGTAGCCGAGCCTGCGCGCCACCTCGGCCTGCAGGCGCTCGATTTCCTCGGACTGGAATTCGATCACTTCGCCGGTGCGCAGGTTGATGAGGTGGTCGTGGTGCGTGTCCGAGCTGGTCTCGTAGCGGGCGCGCCCCTCGCGGAAATCGTGGCGCTCGATGATTCCGGAATCCTCGAACAGCTTCACGGTGCGATAGACGGTCGAGATCGAGATACGGTCATCGACCTGTATGCAGCGGCGATAAAGCTCCTCGACGTCCGGATGGTCCTCGGCGTCGGCGAGCACGCGTGCGATGACGCGGCGCTGCTCGGTCATGCGCATGCCCTTCGCCGCGCAGAGCGCCTCGATATCGGGCTTGCCGCCGACGCCTCTGTTGGGCGCCGATACGACCAGCCCGGCTTTGCTTTTGCTGTCCGTCGTCATCGTGAGGTGAGTTTACGCGATATCCCGCCGCAATACCAAGGCTGCGGCGGTGGTGCCATCGGGCATGGGATAATAATTCGGCCGTTTTGCCACGTCCCGGAATCCAGCCTTGCGATAGAGCGCGATGGCCGCGCGGTTACTTTCTGCGACTTCGAGAAACAGCGCTTTGACGCCGAGCGCGGCGAGGCGCCGCATGTGCATCGTCAGCATCCGGCGCGCCAGCCCGCGGCCCTGGCAGCGGCGCGTCACCGCGATCGACAGAATCTCCGCCTCGTCGGCGGCGCAGCGCGACATCACGAAACCGGCGAACCCGCCGCCCACGCGCAGGCTGTGCGCCAGCACCTGGGGATCGAGCAGCAGATTCTCGACCTCCTCCTCGCTCCAGCCGCGGTGAAACGAGGCGGCATGAAGCGCCGCGATCGCGGCGGCGTCACGCACATGCGCCGGCGCGATGTGCGGTTCGCCGCGCCCGAACAACCGGCGCAGGAACGCCATCATGTCGGTGTTGCCTGCAAGGGCACATGCACGGCCGCCTGCGGCTGGGCATCGGCCGGCTTGAGATAGAACGGCTTGGGCGCGCTGGCCGCTGGATCGGCCACCATGCCGAGCCTTGCCACCCAGTCGATCGATGGCGCCGTTTGCGGTTCGATGGCGGCGGGCGCCGGCTCGCCTTCAGGCCAGGCGGCGGCGAGGATATGCGCCGCATTGCCGGCCAGCCTCGGCGCGGAGGGGGCGATGCGCCGCACCGCCTCCGCGACGGAGATGTAAACCGGCTTGATGCGTGTCGTGCCGTCGCCGTCGAAAGCCTGCAAAAAGACGTGGTCGTGCCGCGCGTCGATGGCGACGACCACCGGCGTCGAGGCGCCGGCCGCGATCAGCGGCGCGGCGAAGGCGGCAAGTGTCGTGATACCGACCGCGGGTTTGGCGGCGGCGGCGGCGATACCGCGGGCGGCGGCGATACCAACACGAAGCCCGGTGAAGCTGCCCGGCCCCACCGTGACGGCGATGCGGTCGAGCGTCGCGAAATCCAGCGTCGTCTCGTCGCGCAACCGTGCGATCATCGGCATCAGGGCTTCGGCATGGCCGCGGGCCATCGCCTGATGCTCGCGCGCAACGACGGCGTCGCCGTCCATGAGGACGACCGAGCACGCTTCAAGCGCGGTATCGATGGCGAGGATGCGCATTGTCTCGGTGTCATCGCCCGCGAAGGCGGGCGATCCAGTAGTCACTGTCGGCGAATATATAGCCGAAACGCCGGGGATACTGGATGCCCCGCTTTCGCGGGGCATGACAGTGGTGGAAAATCAAACCGGCCGGACTTCCGTCACTTCCGGGACGAAATGCTTCAGCAGGTTCTGGATGCCGTGCTGAAGGGTGGCGGTCGAGGACGGGCAGCCGGAGCAGGCGCCCTTCATTTGCAGGAACACCACGCCTTCCTTGAAACCGCGGAAGGTGATGTCGCCGCCGTCGCCGGCCACCGCCGGCCGCACGCGCGTCTCGATCAGATCCTTGATGGTCGCCACCGTTTCGGTGTCGGCGGCGTCGAAGAACTCGTCGTCGTCGGGCGCCGCCGCCTCATTGGCCACGATCGGCGCACCGGACATGTAGTGCTCCATGATGGCGCCAAGGATCGCCGGCTTCATCTGCTGCCAGTCGCCGTCGGTCTTGGTGACCGAGATGAAGTCGGCGCCGAAGAACACGCCGCCGACATTCGCGATGTCGAACAGCTTTTCGGCCAGCGGCGATTGCGCCGCGGCCTCGCGCGTCGGCATGTCGAGGGTGCCCTGGCCGAGCACCGGCTTGCCGGGCAGGAATTTCAAGGTCGCCGGGTTCGGCGTCGATTCGGTCTGGATAAACATCGCGGCATCTCCCATCCCGCCGGGTTCAAGGCCTGGCGGACCCCTTTTACATGGGCGTTTTGGGAGAGCCGGTCAACCGGACCCGAACGGGGAATCAGGACGGATTGGGCGCCAGAACCCGCAGGCGATGGCCGTCCGGGTCCAGCGCCACGAATGTGTGGCCGAAATCCATTTCGACCGGCGATTGGGCGATTTTGAACCCCCGCTTGACCCATTCGGCGTGGAAATCGGTGACGGCCTTGGCGCTGTCCATGGTGAAATCGAGTTCCAGCGCGCCCGGGCCGCCGGAGGGCGCCGGCTTGACCTCGTCCTGCACCCAAAGGCCGAGCATGACCGGCGGCATCGGAAACATCACGAAGTTCGCGGACGACTCGACCGGCTCGGCGCCGAGCAGGCCGCGGTAAAAGTGGGTGCTGGCGGCGATGTCCTTGACGTAAAGGACGACGAGTCCGAATGGCAGCATGATGATCCTCCTCGATGATGAGGAGGGTTTAGGCCCGGCTGCTGTCAGTTTTTGTCAGGAGCCTCCGTTATTCCGGGGGCGCACCGAAGGTCCGCGCGCTTGGGCGCGCGTGTCAGAATGAAGGCCGCAGCTATCTCGGCCCGATCCCCATCTGCTTCTGCCATTCCTTCAGCATGACGGCGCGGCGCTTGGGATAGCGCGCCTCGGTTTCGGTGAGGCCGCCGATACGGTCGATGCGGAAGTGACGGTAGTCCGCGCGCAGTTCGCACCACGCCACCACGATGCGCGCGTCGTCGAAGAAGCCGACGGCGAAGGGCCAGATCGTGCGATGCGTCGCCGTATTGCCGACGTCGCGATAGTCGATCGTCAGCTTGCGCTCGCGCCGGATGGCGTCGCGGATCGGCGCCATCGAGAGCAGGCCGGCGGCCAGCCGCTCCCGCGCGCGCGACACGATCAGCAGGCTTGGATTCTCGAATTGCGCGCGGCGATCCGGCGGCAATACCGCGGCGGCCTTGGCCATCACATCCATGGCCGCTTGCGCCAGACGCGGATCGCCATGCTCGGCGACCCACTGCGAGCCGAGCATCAAGGCTTCGACCTCGTCGTCGTTGAACATCAACGGCGGCAGCGTGAAGCCGGGACGCAGAACATAACCGAGGCCCGGCTCGCCCTCGATCGGCGCGCCCTGCGCCTGCAGGCTGGCAATATCGCGATAGAGCGTGCGCAGGCTGATGCCGAGTTCGCGCGCCAGCACGTCGCCGCTTACCGGATGACGGTGGCGGCGCAGCAGTTGCACGAGATCAAGCAGACGGACGGCGCGCGACAAATGTCGATGCGACGGGCGTTACGCCATCGCCTCCAGTTCTTCATCGCTGAGCGAGCCCGGCACGATGGCGATGGGAATAGGGAAGGACGCGGCGGTCTTCGACAGGCCGACAATCAGAGGGCCGGGGCCATCGCTGCCGGTGCCGGCGGCGAGCACGAGAATGCCGATATCGGTGTCTTCCTCGATCAGCTTGAGGATCTCATCATTCACCGCGCCCTCGCGAATGACGCGGTCGGGCGCGGCGCCGGTGATCTTCTTGACCATGGCGCCGAAACGGTCGAGCGCGGCATTGGCCGCTTCCATCGCTTCGGCCTTCATGATGTCGGCGACGCCCAGCCACTGCTGGCTGCGCTCGCTGGTGTCGATGACGCGCAGCATCACGATCTGCGTCTGGGTGCGGTTGGCGCGCGAGGCGGCCCAGAACACGGCGCGGTCGCATTCTTCCGAGTCATCGATGATCAGAAGATATTTGCGCTTATGGCCGGCCTCGTTGCTGCGGCGCTTGTTCGGCATCGGGGCTCCCCTGGCGGATTCAGCAATGACGGACGCGCAAGCCGCTCATGCTGCCATGGCGCGACGGCAGCCGACAAGCCTCGCTTGCGGGCGGCATTGCTCGCATTTTACGCAACAGATACAGCAGGTTGTCAGCGGCGGACGAAGCCGACGATATCCTTGACGGCCTTCATATTCTCGTCGGCGATTTTCGCGGCGCGTTCCGATCCGTCGGCCAGAATGGCGTCGATATGGGCCGGGTCCTGCACCAGCTTCTTCATCTCGCCGCCGATCGGTCCGAGCTTGGCGACAGCAAGATCGACCAGCGCCGACTTGAAGTTCGAGAATTGGGCGCCGCCGAACTCGCGCAGCACATCGGCCTTGGTCTTGTGATCGAGCGCGGCGAAGATGCCGACGAGGTTGTCGGCTTCGGGCCGTGCCTCGAGACCTTTCAGTTCGCTCGGCAGCGGCTCCGGATCGGTCTTGGCCTTGCGGATTTTCTGCGCGATGGCGTCGGCATCGTCGGTGAGGTTGATGCGCGAGTAGTCGGACGGTTCCGACTTCGACATCTTCTTCGAGCCGTCGCGCAGGCTCATGACGCGCGTCGCCGGACCCTGGATGATAGGCTCGGGCTGCGGAAAGAACACGTCGCCAAAGCCGCGGTCGCGGATCGAGTCACCGTAGTCGTTGTTGAACTTTTGCGCGACGTCGCGGGCAAGCTCGAGATGCTGCTTCTGGTCTTCGCCCACCGGCACATGGGTGGCGCGGTAGAGCAGAATGTCGGCGGCCATCAGGGACGGATAGACATAGAGGCCGACCGAGGCGTTCTCGCGATCCTTGCCGGCTTTCTCCTTGAACTGGGTCATGCGGTTGAGCCAGCCGATGCGGGCCACGCAGTTGAACACCCAGGCGAGTTCGGCATGACCGCTCACCTGGCTCTGGTTGAAGACGATGTTCTTCTTCGGGTCGATGCCCGCGGCGATGAAGGCCGCGGTGACCTCGCGGGTGTTGCGGGTCAATTCCGCCGGGTCCTGCCAGATCGTGATGGCGTGCATGTCGACGACGCAGTAGATGCAGTCGTGGGTTTCCTGCAGCGCCACGAATTTCGTGATCGCGCCGAGGTAATTACCGAGGTGCAGATTGCCGGTCGGCTGCACGCCGGAAAACACCAGTTCCTTGAACGACATGGGCCTCACTCCAGGCAGATTGTGGCGGGCCACATCGCATAACGGCGATTTCGGCGCAACCCCGGCTGGGTTTGCCAGGGCGGCGCATGGGGCTATCAAGCGGGCGGCGCTCCGCTTCTGCGGGCGCGATGGGAAGGATTCAAATGACCAAAGACGAACTGATCATCCAGTTGGTGAAGGTGGCCCTGGGCATCCTGATCGGCGGCTATTTCCTGTGGTGGAGTCTGGAAGTGCTGAACCGGCTGCCGCCGCCGCACTGATACGCTGTCGGCTGCCCGCCCACGCATTGCCACCTCGCCTCGCGCCGCTATAGTGCGCGCGATTTCATCGAACGAGGTATCCATGACCGCTCCCCGCTACGACGTTCTCGGCATCGGCAACGCCATTGTCGACGTGATTGCCCGCGCCGAAGACGACTTCCTGGTGGCGCAGGGGATGCACAAAGGCGGCATGGCGCTGATCGACGAGGCGCGCGCCAAGTCGATCTACGATGCCATGGGTCCGGCGACGGAAGCCTCCGGCGGCTCGGCCGCCAACACCATCGTCGGCGTCGCCTCGTTCGGCTGCAAGGCGGCCTTTGTGGGCAAGGTGAAGGACGATCAGCTCGGCAAGGCTTTCGCGCACGATATTCGCGCCGCGCGCGTGGCCTTTGAGACCAAGCCGGCGAGCCACGGCCCTTCGACCGCCCGCTGCTACATCATGGTGACGCCGGACGGCGAGCGCACCATGAACACTTATCTGGGCGCCGCGCAGGATCTCAAGCCCGCCGATATCGACGAAGAGACGATCGCCGCTGCCGCGGTTGTCTATCTCGAAGGTTATTTGTGGGACCCGCCGCACGCCAAGGAGGCCTTCGTCAAGGCCGCCGACATCGCCCACAAGGCCGGCCGCAAGGTCGCGCTCACCTTGTCGGATTCGTTCTGCGTCGATCGTTATCGCGGTGAATTCCTCGATCTCATCCGCAAGGGCACCGTCGATATCGTCTTCGCCAACGAGCACGAACTGCACAGCCTGTATCAGACCTCCGACTTTGCGACCGCCGCGGTGGCGCTGCAGAAGGATGCGAAGCTCGCCGTGGTGACGCGAAGCGAGAAGGGCTGCGTGGTGGTGACGCCGGACCGCACCGAAGCGGTCGAGGCCATGCGCATCGACAAGGTCGTCGACGTGACCGGGGCCGGCGACCTTTTCGCCGCCGGCTTCCTCTCGGGTCTGGCGCGCGGCAAGGACAACAGGACATCGGCGAAGCTCGGCGCGCTGGCGGCGTCCGAGGTCATCCAGCACGTGGGCGCGCGCCCGGCGGTATCGCTGCAGGCGCTGGCAGCCGAGAACGGCCTTACTTTGTAGGCCTGCGGCCCAGCGCCGACGGCGCTGCCGCAAGCTCCGGTAACCAATTGGTAACCATCGAGGGGTTACCGGTTGGTGAAACCTGCCCGGAGCACTCCCATGGCCGACCCCAACGAGTTCGAGCGCAAGGGTGAGGATCGCGGCCTGTCGCCGCCTGCCGCTGACGCTGAGCCAACGGCCGAGGCCAAAGCCAAGGCGCCGAGCGATCTGCCCGAAGTCGAATCGCCGTCGATCTCGCCGGCCGTCAGCGAGCCGGTCGCGATCGACGAAGACAAGATCGAACCGCAGGCTGAGCCGGAAGTAGCAGCAGCCCGCCGCGACGCGCTCAACGCGCTGGTCTTGGTGCCGCGCAAGTTCGACGACGAACCGCCCTTCGAACCGATCGATGCCGACGAGCCGCGCCGGCGTGCGACGCTCAAGCCGCGCCACTGGCGCGCGTTGCGGCTCGCCGCCGCGGTCACGCTTGCAGCAGGCTTCGGCGCCATTGCCGGCACTTACGCCATCGGCAGCTTCAATAAAGCGCCGCAGGTCGATGCCGCCGTCCAGGAAGAGAAGAAGGCGATGCAGCAGTCCATGGCCAAAATGGCCAAGGAACTGACGGCGCTGAAAGCCAATCTCGAAGCCTCGAGCAAGCAGGCCGAAGGCCGCACCGCCAGCCTCGAAAAGGTCCTCGGCGACAAGATCAACCAGCGCATCGCCGAGCGCTTCAAGAAAGAGCAGACCGACGTCACCGGCTCGATCTCGCCGCCGCAACCCGCGCCCGCCGCGCCGGCTTTTGCCGACGTGCCGACGCCGAAGCCGGCGCCACGCGCGGCGATGGCGCAAAGCCGGCCGGCCGGTCCGCCGGTGGTGCGTGACTGGTCGGTGCGCGGCGCCCAGAACGGCTATGTCTACGTGCAGGGCCGCTCCGGCGATGTCTATCAGGTCGTGCCCGGCGCGCCGCTGCCCGGTCTTGGGCCGGTGGAATCGATCCGCCGTCTCGATGGCCAATGGGTTGTGACGACGCCCAAGGGCATCATTGTCTCGATGCAGGATCGCCGCTCGTTTTAACAGCGGCAAAGGCATCCGCGCGGAACCGCCGCCGCTTCATATTGCCGTGAGGCCGGTGGCGGCCTCATCCGAACCATGTCAGATTTGCCGCCGCCGGATGAGTGCGGGCGCAACGATATGGGAAGCACGGCTCTGAAGATTGTGGTGCTGGCGGCCGGAATGGCCGTTGGCCTGAGTTTGCAGGCTCTGGCGCAAGGCGCCTCGCCGGCGCAGCCCCCGAAACCGGAAATGCGCGAAAACTGTCCGGGACTGGTGGCGTCACGCTCGCCCTTGTTCCAGCGCGCCGCCTTCGATCCCGCCTCCCTGCGGCTGGCGGCGCTGGCCGCCGACCAGGTCCGCATCACCTTCGTCGGCCACGCCACGTTCCTGCTTGAGAGCCCGCAACTCGTGCGCATCGCGACGGACTACAACGACTACATCCGTCCGAACGTGCTGCCCGACATCATCACGATGAACCACGCGCATTCGACGCACTACACCGACCGGCCCGATCCATCGATTCCCTATGTGCTGCGCGGGTGGGCCGGCAATGAGAAGCCGGCGCGCATCGACATGGCTTTCCGGGATGTGCGCGTGCGCAACGTCCCGACCAACATCCGCTCCTGGGGCGGCGGTGAAACCGAACGTCATGGCAATTCGATTTTCATTTTCGAGATCGCCAATCTTTGCATCGCGCACCTCGGCCACCTGCATCACACTTTGACGCAGGCGCAACTCGACGAAATGGGCCGGGTCGACGTGGTGATGGTGCCGGTCGACGGCAGCTATACGCTCGATCTCGACGGCATGATCGAGGTGCTGCAGGCGCTGAAGGCGCCGCTCCTGATCCCGATGCACTATTTCAGCGGTTACTCTCTGGACCGCTTCCTGTCCCGCATGCGACAGCAGTGGGAGGTCGAGGTGCTGGAAATACCATCGGCGATCATTTCCAAGACGACTTTGCCGGCAAAGCCGAAAATCCTCGTGATGCCGGGCCGTTAGGGCGTCATGCCGAAGTTGCCCAATTTGCGGGCATGCGGCGGCTGGCCTATCCGTCCCGTAAAAAACGCACGTTTGTGACCGCCGTCACGTGGATGTGAGGGCGCGCTCGCCTACACAATTGTGCAGACCTGATATTTATCGACACGTCCGAGTTGACCGCGCGCAACCAATGCTTACGTCGTGCGTTCTGAACACGGGTTTTGCCGGGTAAGGGCTTACGGACATGGTACAGAGTTGGAGTGCGTGGAAGCGGTTCCCTGACGCGCAGGCGGGCGGTGTCGTCGAAGCGCCGATCGGACCGGGCGTCTATGAGGTGCGGCACACGATGACGGGCCGCGTCGTCGCTTTCGGTTCCACCAGCAATGTCGCCAACGCGATTTCCGAGTTGAAGATCAATGGCGGCGTGAGCGCCTTTGCCCGCTTCTTTGGCAAGCAGCCTCTGGTGTCGCGGGTCAATGATCTCGAATATCGCACCTATGCGACGTCGAGCCGCGCCGACGCCAAGACTGCCGCGCGCAGTCTGAAGAGCCTGCGCCAGAGCGCCTGGCGCCGCCGCCTCGATCACGGCATGGCCGCGCGTCACGTCGGCTGATACGAAAGATAATTCCGAAGCTTCCTTGACAAGGCCGGCCATTGCGCCGGCCTTTTTCGTGGCCTGACGTCTTTTTCATTCTCCCGGTCTGTGGTCGAATAAGCTCAAAGCGAAACCGACGGATGGCTTTGGGATGGCCCGGCCGCTCGTCGCAAGCGCGAAAAGACACGAGGGGAAGCCGCCATGCTGAGCGCCGAACAGAACGATCTCATTACGCGTACCGGGCCGGGCACGCCGGCCGGACGGCTGATGCGGCAATACTGGCAGCCAGCGGTGCTCGTGGACGAGCTCAAGGGCAACCGCCCCATCAAGCCGGTTCGGCTGTTCGGCGAAGATCTCGTGATCTTCAAGGACGACAAGGGCCGCTATGGCCTTGTCGGGCGCCACTGTCCTCACCGCGGCACCGACCTCGCCTTTGGCCGCCTCGAGAATGGCGGACTGCGCTGCGCTTTCCACGGCTGGCTGTTCGACATCGACGGCAAGTGCCTCGAAACACCGGCCGAACCCGACAACAGCAACCTCTGCGCCAATATCAGGCAGAAGGCCTACCCGGTCGTGGAGAAGAGCGGCATCCTGTTCGCCTATCTCGGCGAGGGTGAGCCGCCGGCCTTTCCGCACTTCGATTGTTTTGTCGCGCCGGACAGCCACACCTTCGCGTTCAAGGGCATGATCGATTGCAACTGGCTGCAGTCGCTCGAAGTCGGCATCGATCCGGTGCACACCTCGTTCCTGCATCGCTTCTTCCACGACGAGGACCCGACGCAGAGCTACGGCAAGATGTTCCGCGACCATACCAAGGACGCGGACATGCCGATGACGCAGATCATGCGCGAGGTGACGCGGCCCCGCATCGAGGTCGACGAAACCGACTACGGCTTCCGCATCGTGACGCTGCGGCAGATCAGCGACGCCTCAACCCATGTGCGCGTCACCAATCTGGTCTTTCCCAATGCCTTCATGATTCCGATGAGCCGCGAGATGACCATCTCGCAGTGGCACGTACCGATCGACGACACCAAACACTACTGGTACGCGATTTTCACGTCGTTCGGTAAGGCGGTGGACAAGGATACGATGCGCAATCAGCGTCTCGAGCTCTACCAGCTTCCAGACTACATCCCCAATCGCAACAAGAGCAACGATTACGGCTTCGATCCGCACGAGCAGGAGAGCGAGACCTATACCGGCATGGGCGCCGATATCAACGTGCACGACCAGTGGGCCTGCGAGTCGATGGGCGCGATCCAGAACCGCACGCAGGAGCATCTCGGCACGTCGGACAAGGCCATCATCGCCTACCGCAAGCTGTTGCGGCAGTCGCTGGAGAAATCCGGCAAGGGCGAGAAACCGATCCTGGTCGTCGACGACAAGGAAGCGGCCAGCATCACCGGCCCGCTCGCCATCGATGGCATTGGCCCGGCCGACGACTGGAAAGGCTACTACCAGCGCTCCGAGGCGCAGAAGCGCGAGGCGATGAGCTGGAAGCCGCAGTGATGTTGGTGCGCCAGCCGTTCCGCCTCATCCTGAGGAACGCACGAAGTGCGCGTCTCGAAGGACGAGGCGGCCCCATGGTTCGAGACGCGCGCCTTCGGCGCGCTCCTCACCATGAGGCCGATTGATGCCACCCCGTAAATCCATCAAATCCTCCCCGACTTTCGTTTCCCGCCACGGTCTGTGGTCGGATGCGCAGGAGAAGGCCGCAGCCGACGTCGAGCGCGCCATCAAGGCAAACAAGCTCGAGGTCATCCGCTTCTCATTCGCCGATCAGCACGGCGTGCTGCGCGGCAAGACCTTGGTCGCGTCCGAAGCCGTGAGCGCCATGCGCAATGGCGTCAACATGACCTCGACGCTGCTGGCCAAGGACACCGCGCACAAGAGCGTGTTTCCGGTGTTCACCGCCGGCGGCGGCTTCGGCATGGCCGAGATGCAGGGCGGCGCCGATTTCACGATGATCGCGGATCCGGCGACATTCCGCGTGCTGCCGTGGGCGAGCAAGACCGGCTGGCTGCTGTGCGATATCTATTTCGGCAACGGCAAGCCGGTGCCGTTCTCGACGCGGGCCATCTATCGCGATGCGCTCGGCTCGCTTGCGAAGGCCGGTTACGATTTCCTTGCCGGCCTCGAGGTCGAGTTTCATCTGTTCAAAATCGACGACGCGATGCTCGCGCCGGAAGCCGCGACCTGGCCGCCGCAGGCGCCGAAGGTCAGCCTGCTCACGCAAGGCTATCAGTATCTCACCGAAACGCGCTTCGACATGGTCGATCCGGCGGTCGAGGTCCTGCGCCATGGCATCGAGCAACTCGGCCTGCCGTTGCGCTCGGTCGAACTGGAGCTCGGACCGAGCCAGATCGAATTCACCTTCCGCCCGCAGACGGGGCTGGAAGCGGCCGATACCATGATCCTGTTCCGCGCAGCGCTTAAGCAGATCGCGCGGCGCCACGGCTATCTCGCCAGCTTCATGTGCCGCCCGGCTCTGCCCAATGTGATGTCGAGCGGCTGGCATCTGCATCAGTCGCTGATCGAGCGCAAATCGAAGCGCAACGCCTTTGTCGATCCGGACGGCCTGTCCAGTCTCGGCCAATATTATCTCGGCGGCTTGCTCGCGCATGCGCGCGCCACCGCTGCGTTCACGACGCCGACCGTCAATGGCTACAAGCGCTACCGGCCTTATTCGCTGGCGCCGGATCGGGCGATCTGGGCCCGCGACAATCGCGGCGTGATGATGCGGCTGCTCGGCGAGGCCGGCGCATCGTCGACGCATCTGGAAAATCGCATCGGTGAGCCGGCCGCAAATCCCTATCTCTACATGGCGTCGCAGATTTACGCGGGTCTCGACGGCATCGCCAATCGCACCGATCCAGGGGCCTCGGCGGATACGCCTTACGAGACCGCGGCGGCCTTGCTGCCCAAATCGCTCGGCGAAGCCGTCACCGCGCTGCGAGCCGACGACGTTTTCCGCCGGTCGTTCGGTGCCGGCTTCGTCGATTACTATGCGCACATCAAGGATGCCGAGCGCGCGCGCTTCGAGAAGGAAGAGCCGGCGCATGCCGCCGACCCGCTGCAGGTCACGCCCTGGGAGCAGCGGGAATACCTCGATCTGTTCTGAGCTCACCTGAGCCGCATCACGGCGTAATGGGGCGAGGGGGAACTCCAACGGCCTGTCGTCGTTTTATCGGCGGATGTAAGTAACGAGGCGCACCATGCTCAAGTGGGCTTTCATTTTCCTGATCATCGCCATTGTCGCCGGGCTGTTCGGCTTCACCGGTGTCGAGGAGGCCTCGGCGACCATCGCCAAATGGCTGGCGGGCATCTTCCTCGTACTGTTCGTCGGCGCCATCGCCATTGGGCTGGCCATCGGCGCAAAACTGACGTCGTAGCGGCACAGTCGGACACGGCATCAGCTTACCGCTCCTTAGCAAATACAAGGGCTTGGGGCGCCTCATCCGGCCATCGCCACAAGTGTTAACATTGTTTAAAATGTTAACGACCGGCGGACTTCCGGCCGGCGTTTTGTGAGGAGTAGGGTCATGCATCGGATGGCCACGAGGGGTCTCGGTCTTGCCGCGCTTCTGTTCGCCGCCCTTTTCGCGTCGGGCGCCGCGCACGCCGGCGAGTATTACGATGGCGGTTACGGCTATCGCACCGGCAACGTCTCCTATTCGTCGAACTGCTGCTACCGCAAGGTCGTGCGCTATGTGCGCAAGGTGAGTTACGTACGCGTCGATGACGGCTATCGCGACGGCTATTATGCGCCGCGCCATCGCAGCACATATTATTACGGCTCGCCCTATCGCACGGTGGACTACCGCGAGCCCTACTACCGGCCCGCAAGCTACAGCGAGCCTTATCGCTCACCGTACTATGACAGCCGGCCCTACCGTTACTCCGGCGGCGATTACGATGGCGGCTATCGTCAGTATCGCGTCAGCTACGGCGATGGCTGCACCGTGCGCCGCGTTCGCGTCGCCGACGGTTATGGCGGCTGGGTCTGGGCCAGTTCTCGGGTCTGCTACTGAGAAGGCCCGCGCGCATGAAAAAGCCCGGAGCGGTGCTCCGGGCTGAACAGGCCTTTGTCCGAAATTAAACGTCCACGCTGGCCGACAGCGCATTGTCCTGGATGAACTGGCGGCGCGGCTCGACGACGTCGCCCATCAACTGGTCGAACAGCACGTTGGCTTCGTCGACTTCCTTGACGCGCACCTGCAGCAGCGAACGCGCATTGACGTCGAGCGTGGTTTCCCAGAGTTGCTCCGGGTTCATCTCGCCGAGGCCCTTGTAGCGCTGCATCGACACGCCCTTGCGGCCGGCGCCGGTGATAGCTTCGAACAGCCCGACAGGCCCGTAGATAGGCCAGCTCTCGTCCTTGCGGCGAAGGGTGCCCGGCTTTTCATAGACCTTCTGCAGCGACACTGCATGCTCGTCGAGCTTGCGCGCATCGGCAGAGCCGAGCAAAGCGTGATCGATGATGGCGACGCTTTTCACGCCGCGAACGGTGCGGCTGAACACGAAGCCGTCGTGCTCGTCGAATTCGCCTTCCCAGCCGCGCTCGGTTTCTTCCGCCAGCACGTTCATGCGTTTGGCGATGAAAGGCGCCGCGGCCTTGGCCATCTCGGCATTGCCGAAAATGTCCGCATTGAGCACGCCGAGAATGGCGGCCTGCTCGACCACTTGCCGGTTATAGCGCGAGTGCAGGCCGTTGAGCAGGTTGCGCACCGTGCGCGCTTCCTCGACCAGCTTGCGCAGGTCCTCGCCGGCGCGCTCCTCGCCGTTGGCGAGCTTCAACACCGCTTCCTCGACGCCGGTGGCGATCAGATAATCCTCGAGCGCGCGCTCGTCCTTGAGATACTGCTCGGACTTGCCGCGATTGACCTTATAGAGCGGCGGCTGCGCGATGTAGATGTGGCCGCGCTCGATCAGCTCCGCCATTTGGCGGAAGAAGAAGGTCAGCAGCAGCGTGCGGATATGCGCGCCGTCGACGTCGGCGTCCGTCATGATGACGATCTTGTGGTAGCGCAGCTTGTCGGCGTTGAACTCGTCGCGGCCGATGCCGGTGCCGAGCGCGGTGATCAGCGTGCCGATTTCCTGGCTCGACAGCATCTTGTCGAAGCGCGCGCGCTCGACGTTCAGGATCTTGCCGCGTAGCGGCAACACGGCCTGGAATTCGCGGTTGCGGCCCTGCTTGGCGGAGCCGCCGGCCGAGTCGCCCTCGACAATGAACAGTTCGGACTTGGCCGGATCGCGCTCCTGGCAATCGGCGAGCTTGCCGGGCAGGGACGAAATATCGAGCGCGCCCTTGCGGCGGGTGAGGTCGCGGGCCTTGCGGGCGGCTTCGCGCGCGGCGGCGGCTTCCACCACCTTGCCGACGATAACCTTGGCTTCGGAGGGGTGAATCTCGAACCAGTCCGACAGCGCCTGGTTGACGACATTCTCGACCACAGGACGGACTTCGGACGAGACCAGCTTGTCTTTCGTCTGCGACGAGAATTTCGGGTCCGGCACCTTCACCGACAGCACGGCGGTCAGGCCCTCGCGGCAGTCATCGCCGGTCAGCGCGACTTTCTCTTTCTTCGATGTGCCGAGCGTCTCGGCATATTGCGTCACCTGCCGCGTCAGCGCGCCACGGAAACCGGCGAGATGCGTGCCGCCGTCGCGCTGCGGAATGTTGTTGGTGAAGCAGAGCACGTTCTCGTGGTAGGCGTCGTTCCACCACAGCGCGCACTCCACCGTGATGCCGTCCTTCTCGGCGCGGATCATCAGCGGCTTGGGAATGAGCGGCGACTTGTTGCGATCGAGGAACTGCACGAAGGCCTCGACGCCGCCCTCGTAGCGCATCTCCTCGCGCTTCTCGACGGCGTGCCGCGCGTCCGTGAGCACGATGCTGACGCCCGAGTTCAGGAACGCGAGTTCGCGCAGGCGATGCTCGAGCGTCGCGAAATCGAATTCGACCATGGAGAAGGTGGCGGGCGAGGGCAGGAAGGTCACTTCCGTACCGCGCTTGCCATTCGAGGGGCCGACTTCCTTCAGCGGCGCCACCGTGACGCCGTCATGGAATTCGATGAAGTGCTCCTTGCCGTCGCGCCAGATCGTCAGCTTCAGCCAGGTCGACAGCGCGTTGACCACCGACACGCCGACGCCGTGCAGGCCGCCCGACACCTTGTAGGAGTTCTGGTCGAACTTGCCGCCGGCGTGGAGCTGCGTCATCACCACTTCGGGTGTCGAGACGCCTTCCGAATGCATGCCGGTCGGGATGCCGCGGCCGTTGTCGCGCACCGTGCACGAGCCGTCGGGATTGAGCGTCACATCCACCTGCGTGGCGTGGCCGGCCAGCGCCTCGTCGATCGCGTTATCGACCGCCTCATAGACCATGTGATGCAGGCCGGAGCCGTCATCGGTGTCGCCGATATACATGCCGGGACGTTTGCGCACGGCATCGAGGCCCTTAAGGACCTTGATCGATTCGGCGCCATAGTCGGAGGAATTGGAAGCGATATCGCGGGCTGGTTCAGCCATGGATGAGCCTTGGAGACGAGGGTTCTCGCCGTGCTGAAAATGAATCAGCAAGAGCATTTTGTGTGGCACGATTTGCGACCCGCGTACAGAGCAAAGTCGCAGGCTCTAATATGTTGATCCAAAAGGAATTTTTAAAGGGGCAAGCGGTCCGGAATCGCCTTTTTTCGCCCCGCGAAAAGGCCCATTTTTGCCTCGCCCGTTGCCACGCTTTTGCAGGGCGGCGGTGTTTATTTTGGGCGCGCGACGCCGTCCGGAAGGACCGATTCTCGTCGTCGCGGACCTGCTCCCCGAGATTAGGCGTTGCCTCAGATTGCGACCTGCCGTCTAAGCGAGGTTTGCCTGACGCGAGCGCCGGTTACCCGTAATGAGTGCCTTTAGCGGCCTTGAAGTTCCCCATAGGCTTCGCGCCTTCATCCGCGCCCGCGAGTCCAGCATCATCCTGCTGGCTGCCGTGTCCGGAGGACTGGCGGGGCTCGTGGTCGCCGCCATGGGCGCCGTCGTCGGCGGCATGCACCTTTACTTTTTCGGCCTTGAGGCCGGGGAACGGCTGTCGGCGCGGAGTTCGATCGACCCGGTTTATGCCTTCCTGGTGCCTTGCATCGGCGGCCTCGTCCTGGGCCTCGCCAGCCGGACGATCGCGCGCTGGCGCGGCACCGAGGTCGATCCGATCGAAGCCAACGCGCTCCACGGCGGCCGCATGTCGATGCGGGGCAGTCTGATCGTGGCGGCGCAGACCATGTGGTCCAGCGGCGTTGGCGCCTCGGTGGGGCTCGAGGCGGGCTATACGCAACTCTCGAGCGGTTTGGCCTCGAAACTCGGCCAGGCGTTCCGCCTGCGCCGCAGCGACGTCCGGCTGCTGGTCGGTTGCGGCGCGGCCGGCGCTATTGCAGGGGCCTTTGCCGCGCCTTTGGCAGGCGCGTTCTACGCCTTCGAGCTCATCATCGGCAGCTACGCCGTCGGCAGTCTCGCCCCGGTCGGCGTGGCAGCGCTGTTCGGATACCTCACCGCCGCCGCTTTCGCGCCGGACCACATCGGCGTCGAAGCCGGGCAGGTTGCCGCAATCGGATTTCGGGACCTGGCCATCGCCGGCGGTTTCGGCCTGCTGGCGGCGTTTTTCGGCATCGCGCTGATGCGCGGCGTATCGGCCTGCGAAATCGTGCTCGGCCGGATCGGCGTGCGGCCATGGCTGCGGCCGATGCTGGGCGGCGCTTTGGTCGGCCTTCTCGCCATGATCACCCCGCGCGTCATGTCGTCGGGACATGGCGCGCTACACCTGACGACGCTGTTCAAGCTGCCGGTAGAAACCTTGTTGCTGCTGTTGCTGCTCAAGGCGCTGGCCGCGATCGTCTCGCTCGGTTCCGGCTTCCGCGGCGGCCTGTTCTTCGCCTCGCTGCTGATGGGCGCGCTCGGCGGCCAGCTCTTCGCCACCGGCGTCAATGCCTTGTGGCCGCCGCTTGCGCTCAATCCCGACGCCTATGCCATCATCGGCATGAGCGCGCTGGCGGCCTCCGTGATCGGCGGGCCGCTCACCATGTGCTTCATCGCGCTGGAAACCACGGGAGACCTGTGGCTCACCGGCACGGTGCTGATCGCGGTCATCGTGTCGATGCAGGTCACGCGCGAACTGTTCGGCTATTCCTTCGCCACCTGGCGCTTTCATCTGCGCGGCGAGACCATTCGCGGCGGTGCCGATGTCGGCTGGATCCGCGATCTCGCCGTGGCGCAGCCGATGCGCGCCGACGTGCGAACCACATCGACTGAAACGCCCTTGCCGGTGTTTCGCGAGAAATTTCCGCTCGGCTCCACCAACCAGGTACTGGCCGTCGATGAGGACGGACATTACGCGGGGATGGTTATGGTGGCGGAGGCTCACTCCTCCGAAGTTCCGGCGGTGACGCCGCTGGCCGACCTGCTGCGCCACAAGGGCGAGATGCTCCTGCAGCAGATGACGGCTCAGGAAGCGATCAAGGCCTTCGAGAAATTCGAGGCTGAGGCCCTGCCGGTCGTCGACAGTCTCGAACGTGCCCAGGTGGTCGGCATGCTTTCCGAGGCGCATGCCCTGCGACGCTTCTCGGATGCGTCCGAGCGCCAGCGCCGCGCGCTGATCGGCGAACTTTAGCGCGCGCCGCGCAAAACGGTGGCGCTGGCCGTCAGGTGCCGTTGATGCTGGAAACCGGCCTCGTAGTCCGGGATCGGCCGGCTGAACGCCGCCATCGCCGCCGTGAGAATTTCAAGGCGTGCCAGTTGGGTGTCGATCGTGTCCAAAGCGCGATGAACTTCGCGCTTTAATCGGTCCATCGATGGCGATTTATTGTCGTTCATGGCTTTGTTCCCATTACGAGGCTTTTGCGTGTTCTCGGCGTGAATGACGCAGGGTAAAGGCCAAGGAACTGCAATTGTTCCTGTTTTCCGACAGTTCAAAATATCTCGATTAATGGGCGGTTACCGCCGGATTATGGAACCTCAGCCGCGCCGGACGACCGCGCCAGGCGCCACGTCGAACCACTGCGCGCGGTCGGCGATATCGGCAAAGGCCGCCGGATCGGCGCCGGTCATCCAGACCTGGGTGCCGAGCGCGGCAAGCGCGTCATATAGCGCGCCGCGGCGTAGCGGATCGAGATGCGCCACCACTTCATCCAGCAGCATCACCGGGGCATAGCCCGTCATGTCCTTGATCAGATGCGCATGCGCCAGCATCAACCGGATCAGCATCGCCTTCTGCTCGCCGGTGGAGGCGTCGGCGGCGGCGATGCCCTTGCCGGCGTGAACAACTTCGAGATCGGCGCGGTGCGGCCCTTCCAGCGTGCGGCCCGCGGCGGCGTCCTGGCCGCGGTTCGCGCGCAACAGGTCGCGGTAACGATCCTCGATCTCGCGCGCGGTGCTCAGCGGCCACTGATTTTCCATCCAGCCCGTGAGCGCGATACGCGGCATGGCGAAGGCGGGCGCCTCCTCGCGCGCGGTCTCGAGCGCGCCGGCGAGGCGGTTCACCGTCTCGTAGCGCGCCGCCGAGACAGCGACAGCCACCTCGGCGGTTTCGTGTTCGATGGCATCGAGCCATTGAGGATCGCTGCGCTGATCCTCCAGCAAGCGATTGCGCGAGCGCAGCGAACGCTCCAGCGCCGAAACGCGACTGGAATGCTGCGCGTCCACCGCGAGCACAAGACGGTCGAGGAAGCGGCGGCGGTCGGCGGCGGGTCCGACGAACAGCGGGTCCATCGACGGCGTCAGCCAGATGATGCGCAGATGATCGGCAAAGGCGGCAGCCGACGACACGGGCTCGCGGTCGATGCGGCATTTGCGCGAGTGGATGGTGTCGTCGCCGGCCGGCGGCTCGATACCGGTGCCGAGGGTGGCGAGGCCGAGCATGCCCTCGATCTCGGCGGAGACCGCCCAGGAACCGTCGCCCTCCGAGAACGCCAGTTCGTCCAGCGTGGCGCGGTGCAGGCCGCGGCCGGGCGCCAGCATGGAGATCGCTTCGATGAGGTTGGTCTTGCCGGCGCCATTCGGGCCGGTCAGCACCACCGGCCCGGCGCGGTCGAGCTCCAGCTTCGCCGCGTGGTAGCTGCGGAAGCCGGTCAGAGACAAACGGCGCAGGAAGGCGGCGGTCATGGGCGGCTTTTACTCGTCATGGCCGGGCTTGTCCCGGCCATCCACGCCTTCCGCATGACGGCGACTACAGCCGCGCCACCAGGTCTCTACACCCGCATCGGCATCAGGACGTAAAGCGCGCCCTTGGCGTCCTTGTCCTGGATCAGCGTCGGCGAGCCCGGATCGGCGAGCTTGAGCACCGCGACCTCGCCTTCGATCTGCGCGGCAATGTCGAGCAGGTAACGCGAGTTGAAGCCGATATCGAGCGGATCGGATTCGTAGTCCACCTCGAGCTCTTCGGTGGCGCTGCCGGAATCCGGATTGGTCACGGACAGCACCAGCCGTCCGCCGGTGATCGACAGCTTGACCGCGCGGCCGCGCTCGCTGGACACGGTCGAGACGCGATCGACCGCGGCTTCGAAATCCTTCTTGTCGACGACGAGGCTCTTGTCGTTGGCTGCCGGAATGACGCGCCCATAATCCGGGAACGTGCCGTCGATCAGCTTGGAGATCAGCACGACATTGCCGATCGAGAAGCGGATCTTGCCCGACGACAATTCGATGGCGATGTCGCCTTCGCCGCTCTCGATAAGCCGCTGTACCTCGGCGACTGTCTTGCGCGGAATGATGATGCCCGGCATGCCGGCGGCGCCTTCCGGCAACGGCAGCTCGACCTGCGCCAGCCGGTGGCCGTCGGTCGCCACCGCGCGCAGGGTCGCGGTCTTCGCCGAGCCTGCGGCGTGCAGGTAGATGCCGTTGAGGTAGTAGCGCGTCTCTTCGGTCGAAATGGCGAACTGCGTCTTGTCGATGAGGCGCTTGAAGTCGGCGGCCGGCACCTTGAACGAGTGGCTCATCTCGCCGGTGGCGAGATCGGGGAAGTCGCTCTCGGGCAGGGTCTGCAGCGTGAAGCGCGAGCGGCCGGCGCGGATGGTCAGCACGGCACGTTCGCCGGAGCCCTCGATGACGATCTGCGAGCCGTCCGGCAGTTTGCGCACGATGTCGTAGAACATGTGCGCTGGCACGGTGGTGGCGCCGCCCGGCGCAACTTCGGCCGCGATCGAATCCGTCACCTCGAGATCGAGGTCGGTCGCCTTCATGCTGAGCTGGCCGTTTTCGGCGCGGATCAGCACGTTGGACAGGATCGGAATGGTGTTGCGCCGTTCCACCACGCGATAGACGTGGTTCAGCGACTTGAGGAGTTCGGCGCGTTCGACAGTTATTTTCATGAAAAATCCCGCTTCGGCGCCGAATACCCAACCCCTGGCGCCAGCCGGCGGAAGCCGGGGAGCAAAGGTGGCAAGAGTGGGGAGAATCCGCAAGAGCGGGCTGCGGGCGGGGACGAAGTCCCCGCTCCTATCCCCAGGGCGTCCACAGGCGGCTTCGAACACGAATAGCCGTCCCCTCCGCTCACCCCCGCGAAAGCGGGGGTCCAGTCTGGCGATCGAGCCAGGCTTGGATTCCCGCTTTCGCGGGAATGAGCGGAGTTCGTCGCTACTCCTGGAGCTGCCGCTTCAGGATCTCGATCTCTTCCGAAAGCGCGAGGTCGTTGCTGACGAGGCCCTCGATCTTGCGCACGGCGTGCAGCACCGTGGTGTGGTCGCGGCCGCCGAAGCGCCGGCCGATTTCCGGGAGGGAGCGCAGCGTCAAGGTTTTGGCCAGATACATCGCCACCTGGCGCGGGCGCACCACATTGGCGGTGCGGCGCGACGACAGCAGGTCCGAGCGGCTGACATTGTACTGCCGGGCGACAATGCGCTGGATGTCCTCGATCTTGACGCGCTTGGGTTCCTGCGGCCGGATCAGGTCCTTCACTTCACGCTCGGCCATTTCCATGGTCACCGCCTGGCCGGTGAGTTTGGAATGCGCCAGCAGGCGGTTCAGAGCCCCTTCCAGATCGCGGCCGTTATGGGTCACGGTCTTGGCGATGTAGCCGAGCACCGGCAGTGGCACGTCGAAGGTCGGATGATGGGCGCGGGCGGCCTGCACGCGCGCCTTGAGGATTTCGAGACGCAGTTCCTCGCCGAGGCCACCCATTTCGACGACGAGACCGCCGGCGAGCCGCGAGCGCACACGCTCATCGAGGCTTTCGAGTTCCGACGGCGGCCGGTCCGAGGCGATGACCACCTGGCGCCCGGCGTCGATCAGGGCGTTGAGGGTGTGGCAGAACTCGGCCTGCGTCGATTTGCCCTGCAGGAACTGCAGGTCGTCGATCACGAGCACGCCGATGCCGCGGAGCGCTTCCTTGAAGGCGATGGCGTTCTGCGCGCGCAACGCGGCGACGAAGCCGTACATGAACTTTTCGGCGGTCAGGTACAGCACCTTGCGCTCGCCAGTGGCATTGCCGGCCCAGGTAATGGCCTGCAGCAGATGCGTCTTGCCGAGACCGACGCCGGAATGGATGTAGAGCGGGTTGAACATCACCGGGTCGGTGCGGCGGGCGGCGGCGACCTGACGGGCGGCGGCCTGCGCCAGCGTGTTGGAACGGCCGACGACGAAGGAGTCGAAGGTGAGCCGCGCATCGAGCGGGGAACCGCCGAGCGCCTCGTGCACCGCAGCGTCGCCAACCGGGATCGGACGCGACATGCCATTGCCATTGAGCGGGCGGCCTTCGCCGGCGCTGTTGAATGCCGCCGGTTCCAGTTTCGCCTTCGGCTGTACGGTGGTCTTGAGCACGGCCGAGCGGACGATCAGTTCGATGCGACCGACCTCGTTGCGGTCGGCCTGCCAGCACGACAGTACTTTCTCGGCGTAGTGCGACTGAATCCAGCTCTTGAGGAAGCGGGTCGGCACCGACAGGCGCACGCCGCCGTCGTCGATGCCTTCGAGTTCCATACGTCCAAACCAGCTCGAGAAAACGTCGTCGCCAACTTCGGTGCGCAGACGCGCTTTCACTCTGAGCCAACTCTCCTGATCGTCGTTCGGCATTTTCTTCTTCTCTTTTTGTTTTGGTCTGTTGGTTGAACGGACAATGGTTTGCTCGGCCTGACGGCATGAGCCGTCGACGCGCCGGTACGAAACGCAACACGCTGACGGGATATCTTTGCCGCTCTAACGGGCGCGGCGCGATATCGCTTTGATGGAGATCGGAGTGGCGCCTTTAAACGTTGGGCGGCGCGTTACCCGGCTGGACATCGGAGACCTGACGAGAGCGCGCGCTGTACGAGCCGGTGTAGAACGACATGCAGTCGCCGTCACCATTATTCGTACCAAAGACCGCCTTCATCTCAGTCCCCCCTCTTCGAGTTCTCGCCAGCTTCGCTATCGATCAGACTTGGCCGGTTCTGCTTTCGTCTTCGAGAAGTCCGGCGCGGGCCATTCGGGATCGAACCATGCCCGCTCATCGTTTCGCCGGTGAGATTTTTCATCCAACCGGCAACAGATAGCCGTTCTCATCTGCCAATGAGCGCAGAACAATTCCTTGTTTCTGATCGTGCGGCGGAGAATGTCCCGCGCGCGACTGTCAAAATACACGACGCGCCCGCCTGAGCAATTTCGAAATGTCGAACCGTCGTAATGCTGCAGTTATGTCGCATCTTGCGACATGTCCGAATTTCTTGCCGCTCGCTCGGCAACGCGTTGATGAGTCGTGGGGAATTGTGGTCGCCGGCAGCCTAAGCCACGCGGGCATGTTGTTAGAAAAAAACACCAAGCCGCAGGCGGCGAAACCGCTGCCGCGCAGGCATTTCCGGGTCCTGTCTCGCATATTCTTGCTAAGTCGTTACGTGCACGCAAAATTTTTTGAGCGACGGACGAGGGTAGCCCCGGCGATAAAACGCATTGCAATTCATGAATTGCGCAAAGCAAAATCGCAAAAGACGCTGAAAATACTTGACGCCCGCAACTCTCTTACAGGCGAATGACGGTTTCACGAATGCATGCGGGCGCGGAACGCGCATGGCGTTCGCACCCGGTCATTGTCGTCGATTTTTCTAAAAAGCGCCAAGCAGTTTGGCGGGTGGCGAGCGCCGCTTGAGCGGCGTGGGGCCTGTCGCGCAGGTTTGCTATGGCGCGGACGGTGCCGCTCGTCAAAACGTCCGAGTGTGCTCGGATAATCCGGACGCTGTAGAGCGGTCGCTTACTTGCCGAGCTTGGCGATCGCGTGCGAGAGGCGCGAGACCTTCCGGCTGGCGGTGTTCTTGTGAACGGTGCCGCGCTGCGCTGCACGCATGATCGTCGGCTCCGCGGCCTTGAGCGCTTCGGCGGCCGCCGTGCGGTCACCGGCGGTGATCGCTTCTTCGACCTTGCGCACCGAATTGCGCAGCACGGTGCGGCGCGACTTGTTGATCTCGGTGCGGCGCGCGATCTTGCGGGTCGCCTTGCGAGCGGACTTTGTGTTGGCCATCTGAAATCTCGTTCGGTCTCTAACGCGACTGGCCGCATGCGGCGGAAGTGCCGCGCTCACGAGCCGTCTGGTGCAAGAATAAACGGGGCCGGAAACCCGGCCCCAGTTGCGCGTGGCTTATAGTTGGCTGCTGGCCGGGCGTCAACGCCCGAGAAATGGCAGCGGTTTGAGGCCTTTAAGGGGCCTTTTTTCCCCGGATAGCGTCGTGGCCGCCGGTAATGGCGGTGCGATCGGCCGCGGAAACGGCGGCAAAGGGCGGGCGGACGCGCGCCAGGGCTGTGTCGCCATGGATGTGGCCCAGCAGCATCTTGACGCCAGGCACCAGCGGCCGGCCCTCGAACAGCTTGCGGATGGCGACCGCGTTCTCGTGCGCGGTGGCATCGCCGTCCTTCCAGGCGCGCTGACACAGGTCGGAATTCACGTTCGCGGTCGCCGAGATGCAGCCGGCGAATTCGCCCTTGCGGGCATCGAGCAGGCAGGCCTCGGTCGAGGGGAAGGTGGCGAAGTCCCTGGCGATGGCGGCGACCGAACGTGCGTAAGCCATGTCGCCTGACGAGTCCTTGAGGCCGACGATGCGGCCGGGAAACTCCTGACGCAGGCGCTTGATCAACTCGACATGCCACGGCACGCCGGTGAGCTGCGGGTAGTGGTAGAGATAGATCGGCAGCTTCTGGCCGGCGGTCGCTTCCACGAGCGCGCCGACATAGGCGACGAGGCCGTCATCCGGCACGCCCTTGTAATAGAACGGCGGCAGCACCAGCGCGCCGGCAAAACCTAGCTCCGCCGCATGGCGCGTCAGCGCAATCGCGTCGGCGATCGACGCCGCCCCGGTGCCCACCATCAGCCGGTCCATGGGCAAGCCGTTGGATTTGTAGGCGCTCATGACCGCCTTGCGCTCGTCGACCGAGAACGAGGTGGCCTCGCCGGTCGAGCCGAGGACGTTGAGGCCGTCGCAGCCATTGTCGAGCAGCCAGCGCGCCAGCTTCATGGCGCACGGGATGTCGGGGGCGAGTTTGTCGTCGAGCGGCGTCGCGATCGCGGCGATAACGCCGGACATGGATTTTTGAGTCATCGGTTTTTCCCGGAAAAGCGGTGAGCAGCAAGGAGAGCCGTTCGTATCAACCGCTCACATTGAAGGCGGCCAAAGCCGCCATATTGACGATCTGGGTGTCGTTGGCGCCGAGCTGCACCAGTTGCACCGGACGGTCGAGACCGACCAGCAGCGGGCCGATCACGGTGGCGCCGCCCAGCTCCTGCAGCATCTTGGTCGAGATCGACGCCGAGTGAAACGCCGGCATCACCAGTACGTTGGCCGGGCCCGAAAGGCGGTTGAACGGGTAGGCCGCCGCGAGGTCGGGATTGAGCGCCACGTCGGCCGCCATGTCGCCCTCATATTCGAAATCGACGCGGCGATGGTCGAGAATCTTCACGGCCTCGATGACCTTCTCCGAGCGCTCGCCGGCCGGATGGCCGAAGGTCGAGAAGGCCAGCATGCCCACGCGGGGCACATAGCCGAAGCGCTTGGCGACGCCGGCCGCTTCGATGGCGATGTCGGCGAGCTCTTCGCCTGTCGGCAGTTCGGTAATCGCGGTATCGGCGACTAGCACGGTGCGGCCGCGCGCCACCACCAGCGAGATGCCGATGACGCGATGCCCCGGCTTGGCATCGATGACGCGGCGGACGTCTTCGAGCGCCACCGAGAAATTGCGCGTCACGCCGGCCACCATGGCGTCGGCGTCGCCGTTCGCCACCATCAGCGCGGCGAAGTGATTGCGGTCGGTGTTCACCAGCCGCTGCACGTCGCGCAGCAGGTAACCCTGCCGCTGCAGGCGCTCATAGAGATAGTTCAGATAGACGGTGTTGCGCGTCGACAGCGCGGCATTGATGACCTCGATGCCGTCGCCAAGCTCGATGCCCGCCTCTTTCGCGGTCTCCTTGACGCGGTCCTCGCGGCCGACCAGCAGGGCGGTGCCGAGGCCCTGCGTCACGAAGGACGCCGCGGCGCGGATCACCTGCTCCTCTTCGCCTTCGGCGAAGACGACGCGCTTGGGCGAGCGGCGCAGCTTGGTATAGACCTGCTGCAGCGTGCCGGCGATGGGATCGCGCCGCGCGCTGAGCTGGTGCTTGTAGGCCTCCATGTCCTCGATCGGCTTGCGCGCGACGCCGGTGTCCATCGCCGCCTTGGCGACGGCCGGCGGCACCCAATAAATCAGGCGCGGATCGAATGGCGTCGGGATGATGTATTCCGGGCCGAATTTGAGCCGCGTGCCGTAGGTCGCCGCGACTTCGTCAGGCACGTCCTCGCGCGCCAGTTCGGCCAGCGCATGCGCGGCGGCGATCTTCATCTCCATGTTGATGGTCGAGGCGCGCACGTCGAGCGCGCCGCGGAAAATGAAGGGGAAGCCGAGCACGTTGTTGATCTGGTTCGGATAGTCGGAGCGGCCGGTCGCCATGATGGCATCGTCGCGCACTTCGGCGACTTCCTCGGCGGTGATTTCCGGGTCCGGATTGGCCATGGCGAAGATGATCGGCTTGTCCGCCATGGACTTGACCATCTCCTTGGTCACCGCGCCCTTGGCCGACAGGCCATAGAACACATCGGCGCCCTTGAGCGCGTCTTCCAGCGTGCGGGCGTCGGTCTCCACCGCGTAGCCCGACTTCCACTGGTTCATGCCGTCGGTGCGGCCCTTGTAGATGACGCCCTTGGTGTCGCAGAGGATGAGGTTGTTCGGCGGGAAGCCGATCGCGCGCAGCAGTTCGAGACAGGCGATGCCGGCGGCTCCGGCGCCGTTGCAGACGAGCTTGGTGTTCTTGATATCGCGGCCGGTCATTTCCAGCGCGTTGATCAGGCCGGCGGCGGAGATGATGGCGGTGCCGTGCTGGTCGTCATGGAATACCGGAATGTCCATCACCTCGCGCAGCTTCTGCTCGATGATGAAGCACTCGGGGGCCTTGATGTCCTCGAGATTGATGCCGCCCCAGCCGGCGCCGAGATATTTGACGCAGTTGATGAAGGTTTCCGGATCCTCGGTGGAGACCTCGAGGTCGATGGAATCGATGTCGGCGAAGCGCTTGAACAGCACCGACTTGCCTTCCATCACGGGTTTGGCCGCCAGCGCGCCGCGGTTGCCGAGACCGAGAATGGCGGTGCCGTTGGTGATGACGGCGACGAAATTGCCCTTGGTGGTGAGCTCGTAGGCCTTCTGCGGATCATCGGCGATGGCCAGAACCGGCACGGCGACCCCCGGAGAGTAGGCCAGCGACAGGTCGCGCTGGGTCGCCATCGGCTTGGTGGCGATGATCTCCAGCTTGCCGGGGCGGCCGCTGCTGTGAAACTGCAGGGCTTCCTGATCGGTAAAGGTCGGACGCGGACGTTTGGCCATTGTCACTCCATGGGACGATCAAGTTTTTAGTGCAGCTTTTCTTCCCCGGAAGCCCGCGGCCAAGCTGTTCCGGTATGGTCTAGCGGAAGGTGCCCCGCGGACTCAAGGCGAAGGCCCAATTGGCATGGCGCCATGCCGCAATGCAGCGGCAGGGTTGAAGGCGCCGGCAGTAGCGGCTAGGTGAAGCATCCGCCGCGCTCACACTGTATGATTGTCGCATGATCAAGTTCTTGCTGCGCACCATCGGGCTGTTCGGACTGGCCGCCGCCTTCGTGCTGGTGATCTATGACGGCACCAAGTCGATCGCCGGAAACCGGCTGTTTTTGACCAGCATCGGCGATCTTTGGACGTTGCTGAACCCCAAGAGCCTGGCGGCGCTCAGGCCCCTGCTGTCACCCTATGCCGGCGGTGCGCTGTGGGACCCGGTGGCCGTGACGTTCCTGTCCTGGCCGAGCTGGGCCGTGATCGGCGTTCTGGCGATCCTGTTGATGCTGCTGGGCCGGCCGCGGCGGCCTCTGATCGGCTACGCGCGGTAATCCACTCCCTGTTGTCCCGGTCGTGATCGCCCTCCGGTACCGGAACGGGGGGCGAGTGCTTATATTGAGCTCAACAAAGACGGGAGAGCCACACCATGTTCGGATTCAAAAAGGTTTCCATGCCCTCGGCGGATGAGGCGCTGCCCGGCCGCGCCAGCGCGATCCCGACCGCCGATGCGCATTTCGTCAATCACCGCGCGCTCAAGGGGCCCTATCCGGAGGGCACGGAAAAAGTGCTGTTCGGCCTTGGCTGCTTCTGGGGCGCCGAGCGCAAGTTCTGGCAGCTCGGCGACGGCGTCCACGTCACCGCGGTCGGCTATGCCGGCGGTCCCACGCCGAACCCGACCTATGAGGAAGTGTGTTCCGGCCGCACCGGCCACAACGAGGTGGTGCTCGTGGTCTATGACCCGAAGAAGGTGAGTTTCGAGACGCTGCTCAAGACCTTCTGGGAGAGCCACGACCCGACCCAGGGCATGCGGCAGGGCAACGACATCGGTACCCAGTATCGCTCCGGCATCTACACTTACACTTCCGAGCAGAAGGCCGCCGCCGAAGCCTCCAGGGCGATGTACGAGCCGGAACTGAAGAAGCAGGGCTACCGGCCGATCACCACCGAGATCGTGGAGGCGCCGCCGTTCTATTTCGCCGAGGACTATCACCAGCAGTATCTGGGCAAGAATCCCTATGGCTACTGCGGTCTGGGTGGTACCGGTGTGTCCTGCCCGATCGGCACGGGCGTGAAGGCCGCGGCTTCGGCCACGGCGTAATGGCCTTGGCCTTTTTCACCTCTCCCCGCGTGCGGGGGGAGGGAAAAGGTCAGACTTTCTTAACCATATAAAGCGCTAATCGGGCGTCGATTTCAGTCTCGCGACCCGGATTCGCTTCGATGCGGCATGCCAAGATTTTGCTCGTGCTGATGGTCGCTTTGGCGGCTGCCGGTTGCGCGCGCAAAACGGCGCAGGTGCAATACATCATCGATCCGCAGACCGGACAGCCGGTGCCGGTGATCAGCCAGCAGCAATACGCGCAGGCGCAGGACTATCCGGGTCCGGCGCCGCAGTCCTACGCGCAGCCCGGCGGCGCGCCCGCCGCGTCGTCGCGCTCGCTGTATTCGAGCTCGGCGGCCTATGCGCAGCAGGCTTACGCCCAGCCGCAATATGCGCCGCCGCCTCAGCCGCAGGCGAAAGCATCAAGCGGCCGCGGTCTGTTCTCGTCGAGCCGCAGGACCCAGACCTACGTGCAGCAGCAGCCGGCGCTGCAGCAGCCCTATATCGCGCAATACACCCCGCCGCCGCAGGCCGCGATGGCGCAAGCGTCTGCGCCGCGCGGCGGACCTTATGTGCCGGCCCCGGCCGCTGCGCCGATGCCGAACTACGGTTATGCCGCGGTATCGCCGGCTGCGCCCGCCTATACGCTCGATTCAGGCGACAAGCTCCGCGTCGTGGTGTTCGGCCAGGACGGCATCACCAACAGCTACACCGTCGATGCCGGCGGCAATGTGAACCTGCCGCTGATCGGCGCGGTGCCGGCGCGCGGCACCTCGACGCAAATGCTCGCCAAGTCGATCGCCGACCGGCTGCGCCAGGGCTATGTGCGCGAGCCGCATGTCACGGTCGAGGTCGAAACCTACCGGCCGTTCTTCATCCTCGGTGAGGTCACGACGCCGGGCCAGTATCCTTACGTCGCCAACATGACGGTCGAGACCGCGGTGGCGATCGCCGGCGGCTTCGGCGCGCGCGCCGCCAAGAAAACCGTTGAGTTGACCCGCAATGCGCCGGGCCAGCAAATGCGTGGCAATGTGCCGCTGAACTATCCGCTGCTGCCGGGCGACACCATCGTCGTCAAGGAGCGGTGGTTCTAGATCATCGCTGTCGTCCCGGGCGAGCGCACTCTTGCGCGAGGCCCGGGACCCATAACCCCGACGCTATCGATAGGAAACGGCGTATGGGTCCCCGCCATAGGCGTTCTGCAAGAACGCTGTCCTTTGGACGGCTATGCGCGGGGACGACTATCCCATATTCTTCGCCAGGAACTCGTAGGTCCGCTTCCAGGCAAGATCGGCGGCCTCGGGGCGGAAGCTCGGACGATCCTCGTTCGAGAAGGCATGCGGCGCGTCCGGATAGACATAGGTTTCCGCCTGCGGCTGCTTCTTCTTGATATCCTCGACCACGGATGCTGGAATGCTTTCGTCCTTTTCGCCGAAATGCATCTGCACCGCGCACTTCGGCTTCTCGTCGGCGAACTTGCCGATGGCGCCGCCATAGAACGACACCGCGGCGGCGAAGCCGGGAATGCGGCAGCCGGCAAGGAACGCCACCGAGCCCCCCATGCAGAAGCCGATGATGCCGATGATGCCGACGGGGCCGACGTCTTTCAGGTCGGCCTTGGCGGCCGCAACGTCGAGCATCATGTGATCCCAGTTGAGATTGCCGAGGAAGCTGCGCGCATGCGCGATTTCGTCGGCCGAATAGCCGCTGTCGAAATCGCGTTCAAAGCGGTCGAACATCGCCGGCGCGATGGCCGCATAACCTTCCTGCGCGAAGCTATCGCAGATGTGGCGGATGTTCTTGTTGACGCCGAAGATTTCCTGGATGACGACCATGCCGCCTTTCGGCTTGCCCGTGGGATCGGCGCGATAGGCGCCCAGGGTATGATTGTCGCTGGCGGTAAGCGTAAGTTTGGACCCCAAGGGAACCTCCGAGTGACATGCGCGAGGAATGTCGCGCGTTCTAGCACGCGAGATTTGCTCCGTCATTCCGGGCGCGAGCAATAGCGAGCGAACCCGGAATCCAGCGCTGGATTCCGGGTCCGCCATCATAGCGCGGCGAAGACGCGCGTGAACGCGCTCATGGTGGCGTCCCGGAATGACGGCTATATGAACAGCGGCGCCAGCAACTCGTAGGAATGCCGGCGCGCCTGGTGGTCATGAATCATGGTCGTCACCATGACCTCGTCGGCCTGCGTTGCGGCGATCAGTTCATCGAGCTTGGCCTTCACGGTCGCGGGCGAACCGACCGACAGCTTCAGGCGGTTCTGTGTGACGCGGGTGCGCTCCGCCGGCGTATACTGATACGCCAGGGCTTCTTCCGGCGAAGCCAGCGGCAGGAATTCGCCCTTGTTGCGGCGGGTCAGATTGAGATCGACGGTGGACGCCAGCCGGTCGGCTTCCTCGTCCGTGTCCGCGCAAACCACATGCGTGCCGAGAATGGCGTAAGGCTTGTCGTGCGACACCGACGGCTTGAAGCTGGCGCGATAAATGCGCATCGCCTCGTCGGCGGGGAAGGTCGCGAAGTGGTGCGCGAACGCGAAGGCCGCGCCGATCTGCCCGGCAAGCTGCGCGCTGTAATCGGACGAGCCCAGCAGGAAGATCGGCGGCAGCTTCACCTCCGCCGGCATCGCCTGCACCTTGCTGAAGGGGTGGCCTTCCGGAAATTGCCGGGTCTCCAGCGCCATCAATTCCGAGAAGCGGTCGAGGAAGTCGTCTTCCTCGCTGACGTTCTGCCGCCGCCGCAGCATGTAGGACGTCACCTGATCGGTTCCCGGCGCGCGGCCGAGCCCGAGATCGATGCGATCCGGGAACAGCGCTTCCAGCACCTTGAAGCGCTCGGCCACGGTCAGCGGCGCGTGGTTGGGCAGCATGACGCCGCCGGAACCGACGCGTATGCGGTTCGTCGCCGCGGCGATCTGGCCGATCATGATGTCGGGCGCTGACGAGGCGATCATCGGCATGTTGTGATGCTCGGCCACCCAGTAGCGGACATAGCCGAGCTTGTCGGCGAGCTGCCCCAGATCGATGGAATTGCGCAGCGCCTGGGCGCCGGTCGAGCCGGCCGACACCGGCGACAGATCGAGAACGGAAAGAGCGGTCATGAAAACTCTCGGGGGCGGGGCCGGCGGAACACCATCCCCCTTACAAAGGCATCGGGGAAAGCCGGGTCAAGCCCCGCCGCGCTTAGGCCATGACAGACATGCGTGCATTCGCGGAAATTTGCGGTTTTCAGGCGGCTATGGCGGTGGCTATCATCGTGCCTACATGGTGACGAAGACAGAGGGGTTTCCGCCGATGGCTTCGCTGATGGAATTCAAGGTACCGCCCGGGGAGCAGCCGCGCCCGGAAGATTATGGTTTCGATCTCGACCGCGCCCTGTCGTCGGTCGTCGGCCTGCACTCGATCATTCCGAACGATGCGTTCACCGCGACGACGCTGGGTGTCGAGCGCGCCGGCAATGGCGTGCTGATCGGCGACGGCCTGGTTCTCACCGTCGGCTATCTCATCACCGAGGCCGAAACGATCTGGCTGCATTTGTCGGATGGCCGCGTCATGGAAGGCCACGGCCTCGGCGTCGATCATGAGACCGGCTTCGGGCTGGTGCAGGCGCTCGGCCGGCCCAATCTGCCGGTGCTCGGCCTCGGCTCGTCGCGCGATATCGGGCTCGGCGACCGCGTCGTCATTGGCGCGTTCGGCGGCCGCAACAAATCGCTGGCCGCGCGTGTCGCCGCCCGGCAGGAATTCGCCGGCTACTGGGAGTATCTGATCGACGATGCGATCTTCACCTTCCCGTCGCATCCGCATTGGGGCGGCACCGGGCTCATTTCGCCGGCCGGCGATCTCGTCGGCATCGGCTCGCTGCAGATCGAGCGCGCCACCGGTGGCGAGAGCGGCGGCGCCGGCGAGCACCTCAACATGATGATCCCGATCGATCTGCTGAAACCGGTGCTGAGCGATCTGTCGCGCTTCGGCCGCGTCGATCGTCCGGTGCGACCGTGGCTCGGCGTCTTCACCACCGAGATCGAGGAGACGCTGGTCATCGTCGGCGTCGCCGACAAGGGGCCCGCGGCGCGCGCCGAGATCAAGACCGGCGACATGATCGTCGGCGTGGCGGGAGAGAAGGTGACGAGCCTGGCCGAGCTCTATCGCGGCATCTGGGCGCTCGGCACCGCCGGCGTCGAAGTGCCGCTGACCTTGCATCGCGACGGCGACACCTTCGACGTGCGGGTGAACTCATCCGACCGCAACAAATTCCTCAAGGGTCCTAAGGTGCATTGAGAACATCGTCATTCCGGGGTGCAGACGAAGTCTGCGAACCCGGAATCCAGCGACGGTCTCGGCGGACGGCTCTGGATTCCGGATTCGCTCGTTGCACGGGCGCCCCGGAATGACAGCTACCCCATCTTTATCTCCACCCGGTCCGGATAAAACGCGAGGTGGTCCTGGATCTCCGTCACCGCCGGATAGGGCGTCTCGTAGCTCCACACCGCGTTGTCGGCGCTGCGGCCATCGGCTGAAATCGTGAAGTAGCTGGCGTCGCCCTTGTACGGGCAGTGCGTGGTGTGCCCGGTCCGGGTGAGCAGCGCCATGTCGGTGTCTTCGCGCGGAATATAGTAAACGGAAGGATAACGCGCCTCGTTGAGCCGCAGCGCCCGCGTCGTGTCGGCGATGGTCCGGCCGGCGAAAACGACGCGAACGCGCGCTTTTTCTTGCGAAATCGCGATCGGATGGTCGGCTCCCGGCTGTTTCATCGCTTCAGTCTCCGGTGAGGCGGGGCGTAAGCCGCCGCATTTCAGCAAATTGAATTCGCCGCCTTAGCAAAGCGGCAGAGTTTTACCGGTAGCGTGCGGCACATCGGGAAGGTTAACGGGTCGCGCGCATGCCGAAAAGTCCGCTGGATTCCATGCTGCAGGGGCTGAACATCCTCGTGGTGGATGGCAACGCCTACATGCGCAAGGTCACGCGCATGATGCTGATGAATCTCGGCGCCAAGTCGGTGATCGAGGCCGCCGACGGCCTCGCCGCGCTCGAGCAGATCCGCAATGTCGATCCCGACGTCATGCTGCTCGACTGGGACATGCCGCTGCTCAACGGCATGGAGGTCGTGCGCATCGTGCGCTCGCCCGGCGTATTTCCGCGGCCGAACCTGCCGATCATCATGCTGACGTCGCACGCCCACCGCTCCTCCGTGGTGCAGGCGCTGCATGCCGGCATCAACGAGTTTCTGGTCAAGCCGACCTCGGCCAAGGCGCTGCGCGACCGGCTGAGCTCGATCGTGATCAATCCGCGGCCGATGGTGCAGCTCGGCGACGCCTACGTGCCGCAGCCGCGCAAGATGTCGACCGGCCTCGAGCTCGATCCCGCCGACGTCCACAACTAGATCTCGTCGCGTTCCGGACACTGGCGCTCGCCGTCTCCGGTGTTCTAAACTCCCGCACAACAAGAAATGTCGGGGGATTCCGTGACCAGCCACTCCATGCGCCTGCCGGACAGCGGCACCTTTGTCGGCCGCGCCCATGTTCCGGGGACCGCGCATCCGCTGGTCGTCACCGTGCGCGACGGCTCGATCGTCGATATCACCTCGGCGCAGGCGCCGACCGTCCGCGACGTTTGCGAGATGGACGAGCCCGCCGCCTTCGTGCGCGGCGCCAGGGGCAAAACCATCGCCACCGTCGACGCGATCACGGCGGCCAGCATGACCCACGCCGCCAGCGCCATCCGGCTGCTGTCGCCGGTCGATCTTCACGCCGTAAAGGCGTCCGGCGTCACCTTCGTCGTCAGTCTGCTCGAGCGCGTCATCGAGGAGCAGGCGCGCGGCTCGGCCGAGAAGGCCGAGTCGATCCGCGCCGATATTCACGGCCTGATCGGCGAGGATCTGTCCAGGCTCAAGCCCGGCTCGCCCGAGGCCATGGCGATCAAGGCCAAGCTGATCGCGCGCGGCGTCTGGTCTCAGTATCTCGAGGTCGGCATCGGCCCGGATGCCGAGGTTTTCACCAAGTGCCAGCCGATGTCATCGGTCGGCTTCGGCGCCGATATCGGCCTGCTCGAGCAATCGACCTGGAATAATCCGGAGCCGGAGATCGCCGTGATCGCCGTGAGCAGCGGTCGCATCGTCGGCGCCACGCTCGGCAACGACGTCAATCTGCGCGACATCGAAGGCCGCTCGGCGCTGCTGCTCGGCAAGACCAAGGACAATAACGCTTCCGCCGCGCTCGGGCCGTTCATCCGGCTGTTCGACGATACTTTCTCCATCGCCGACGTGAAGAAGGCGCAGGTCAATCTCACCGTGGAAGGCACCGACGGTTTCTTCCTCGAAGGTTCGAGTTCGATGTCCGAGATCAGCCGTTCGCCGGAAGAACTGGTCGCGGCGGCGATGGGGCCGCATCACCAGTATCCCGACGGCATGGCGCTCTATCTCGGCACCATGTTCGTGCCGTCGAAGGACCGCGGCGAGGTAGGGCAGGGCTTCACGCACAAGATCGGCGACATCGTCACGATCTCGTCGGACAAGCTCGGGGCGCTGGTCAATCGCGTGAAGTACTCGCCGGACTGCCCGCACTGGACCTACGGCACGCGCGCCTTGATGCGCGACCTCGCCGCGGCGAAGCTGATCTGAGACCAGCGGGGCTTGCCGAAGGGGGATTGGCGCGCCGTGCGGGGGTGATGATGAGAACTATGTCTACGCTATAGACCTCTAGATTCGGAGCCAGCAATTCGGCCGGAAGCCGCTGAAATCGCAGCAGGCTTCCGGCTTTTGTCTCTTCTCCGCGCCGATACTCACGACGTACGAGAAATTGCTTTCGACCGGGCAATGGCTGCGGTTGCCCCTCCTATTCAAGTCTGAGGTCGTCGTCGGCGATTATCGCGCGACGCACGCTCCTATGCTTGCGCTTCGATTGATTTGTAACGACCGTTGCATTAAGATACAGCCATGGTATCACTCTCATGGCTACTGCTCACTTATAAGGTCCCGCCTGAACCCGCCACGAAGCGCGTTGCGCTCTGGCGGCGGGTGAAAGGCATGGGCGCCGTCTATCTGCAAAACGGCGTCTGCCTGCTGCCGAAGACGGACGATCACATCCGCCGGCTGAAGATGATTGAAAACGATGTCTCCAAGATGGGCGGCGAAGCCGTGATCCTGGAAACCGTCGCTCTCGACCGTGCTCAGGAGGAGAAGGTCGTCGCCCGTTTCCGAGCCGACCGGGATGATCAGTACCGCGAATTTCTTGGCAGATGCGCGGATTTCGAGAAGGAGATCGCCAAGGAAATCGCAATCAACAAGTTCACCTATGCCGAGCTTGAGGAGGAAGATACCGACCTGAAAAAGCTGCAAGGCTGGCTCGACAAGATCAGGAAATTGGATTTCTACGACGCACCGCTCGCGGAGGAGGCAGCCACGCGGCTGCGGGCTTGCGAAGAACTCCTCGATAGCTACGCACAGCGTGTCTTCGATGCCCATGACGAAAACCGTTGAAACAAGTGACCGCGCCGGAGCGCGCATCGTCTCTGTTGAGCAAGCGCCGACGACCGGACGCCGCCGTGGCATTCCCGCCGGCATCTGGGCGCTCGGCTTCGTCTCGATGCTGATGGACGTTTCCTCGGAGATGATCCATGCGCTGCTGCCGGTCTACATGGTCACCGTGCTCGGCACCTCGACGCTGGCTGTCGGTATCATCGAAGGCATTGCCGAGGCGACCGCTTCGATCACCAAGGTCTTTTCCGGGGCGCTCAGCGACTGGCTGGGCAAACGGAAATTCCTTGCCGCATTGGGCTATGGCCTCGCTGCCTTCACCAAACCGATCTTTCCGCTGGCATCGTCTCTTGATTGGCTCATAGCAGCCCGATTTATCGACCGGGTGGGCAAGGGCATAAGAGGCGCGCCGCGCGACGCGCTCGTCGCTGACATCGCGCCGCCTGAACTGCGCGGTGCGAGCTTCGGCCTGCGCCAGTCGCTCGATATGACCGGCGCCTTTGTCGGACCGCTGCTGGCCATCGGGCTGATGTGGCTGACGGCCGATCACTTCCAGACGGTGTTCTGGATCGCCGTCGTTCCGGCGTTTCTGTCCGTCGCGCTCATTCTCGTGGCGGTGAAGGAGCCTGAGCGGCCGACCGCGTTGCGCAAAGTTCGCCTGCCGTTGCACCGCGACGAATTGCGCCGCCTTGGCACGACGTATTGGTGGGTCGTGGCAGTTGCCGCGGTCTTCACGCTGGCGCGCTTCAGCGAGGCGTTCCTGATACTCCGCGCCCAGTCGATCGGCCTGCCGCTGGCTCTTGTCCCGATCGTGCTGGTCCTCATGAGCCTCGCCTATTCACTGTCGGCCTATCCGATCGGCATTCTCTCTGACCGCATGGACAAGGTGACGATCCTGATTGCCGGGCTCGCTCTGCTCGTCGTCGCGGATGTGGTGTTAGCTTTCGCGAGCGGCATCGCCGCAGTCGGTCTCGGCGTCGTGCTCTGGGGCCTCCATATGGGCTTCACCCAAGGCTTGCTCGCGACGCTGATTGCGGAAACGGCCCCGGCGGAACTGCGCGGCACCGCCTTCGGTGTGTTCAACCTGGTTTGCGGTCTGGCTCTGCTGGCCGCCAGCATCATCGCCGGAGCATTGTGGGATGCCGCGGGACCTGAAGCGGCGTTTCTTGCCGGCGCGGCCTTTGCCGCGCTGACCACGCTGGGGCTCGTTCGCATTCGGGGACGGCTGCTGAAGCCTTCCGTGCCTGACGCAGAGTGAAATCGCAAACGCGCTGCCAATGCTCATGCGATGCCAACAAAAGAAGAGGAAATGGCGTGCACCTGTATGATCTCGATGCGGCCGCGACCCGCGCCATCAACAGCCTCGCGGGAGCAAGCGCTTTAGCTGATCTCGTCATGATCTGGGTATCGGCGATCGGCGTGCCGCTGCTCGTGATCGCGGTCGCCGCCCAATGGTGGCGAGGACCGGACAGGCCGCACAACCGGCACGTTCTCGTTGCGACGGGACTTTCCTTCCTGCTCGGCCTTGCGATCAACCAGCTCATCCTGCTGTTCGTCCTTCGGATGCGCCCCTACGACGGTGGCGTCTCGCATCTGTTGATCGAGCGCAGCGCCGATCCGTCGTTTCCGTCCGACCACGCGACGGCGACCTTCGCGATCGCGGCAGCGTTTCTGCTGCATGGCATGAGGCGAACCGGACTATGGTTCCTCGCGGCCGCTGTTCTCGTGACGATCTCCCGTGTCTATATCGGGACGCATTATGTGAGCGACGTGCTCGGGGGAGCCGCGACCGGGATCGCCGCAGCCATTCTGGTTCGCGCACTCTATCGGGAAGGGACGCGCCTCGATCGGTTCGTCACCTCGATCTTGTAGGGGGACGCGGGATGGTGGCGTCCTTCTTCTCCACCGTCACCGCGTCCATCGCGGCGCATCCGCATCTTGCCTATGCGGCCGTGCTCCTGCTCGCTTTATCGGAATCGATCCCGGTCATCGGGGCTTTCATCCCCGGCACGGCCGCGATCCTGGCGATCAGCGCGCTGGTTCCAAGCGGGATCGTGCAATTGTGGCCGCTGCTCGGTGCGGCGACCATCGGCGCGATCATCGGCGACGGCCTCTCATTCTGGCTAGGCCATCGCTATCATCGCGAAATCCTCAAACGATGGCCGCTCGACCGGCATCCGGACCTTGTCGCGCGCAGCGAGGCGTTCTTTGCACGGCATGGCGACAAAAGCGTATTCATCGCCCGCTTCACGCCCGGGGTGCGGGCCTTCATTCCCCTGATCGCTGGCATACTGCAGATGTCGGTGCAGCGCTTCTATGCCGCCAACATCCTGTCCGCGCTGGTCTGGGCGCCCTCGCATATCCTGCCCGCGGTCTTCGTCGGCGCGGCCTTCGGTCTGTTCGGCGCCGCCGCCAAACCGCTCGCCATTCTTGTTGTTCTCATCGTCATCGTGATCTGGGTGGCGATCCGTCTCGTTCGGTTTGCCTTGCACCACGGGCCGACGCTGCTTTCGCACCTGTCAACATGGCTACGAACATACGCGGCGGCCGGCAATTCCCGCTGGGGCCGTTTCGTGCTCGCGCTCTTCGATCCATCAGGGACTGATGCGCGAAGTGTGGCGCTGCTCGGCCTGCTGCTGATCGGCTCCGCCTGGCTTTTCTTCGGGATTCTGGAAGACGTCGTCAGCGGCGACCCGCTGGTTCGTGCCGACGCCGCGATCTATCAGGCGCTCCAGGAGCTGCGCACGGGACCGGGCGACGCTGCCATGCTCGTTCTCACCGAGCTTGGCGACACGATCGTCGTGATCGCCGTGACGGCGGCCGTGCTTCTCTGGCTTCTGTGGAAACGTGCCTGGCGCATGGCCGGCTATTGGCTGGCGGCCGTTGCCGGGGCATCCGCGCTTAACACCGTCATCAAGGTTGCGCTTCATCGCGGCCGCCCGACCGAACTGTTCTACACAGGCTGGAGCGCGTTTTCCTTTCCCAGCGGCCACAGCACCGTCAATCTCGTCCTTTACGGCTTCCTGGCGTTCCTGATCGGGCGTGAACTGCGTCCGGCTTTCCGATTGCCGGTGGCCTTCATCGCGTTTTCCCTCGTATTGCTGATCGCGTTTTCGCGGCTTTATCTCGGCGCGCACTGGTTTTCCGACGTGGCCGGCGGGCTGACCTTCGGCACCGCCTGGCTGGCGGTCCTCGCCTTCTTCTATCTGCGCAAGGAATCACGGACCGCCGGTGCTCTCGGGCTAGCCGTCGTCGCCTGCCTGGCACTCGTCCTTGCAGGAGGCTGGAACGTCTCCCGCCATCTTGGCCTCGATATGGAGCGTTATGCCCGCAAGCCGGTGGCGACCACCATGACGGCCGATGCCTGGCTGTCGAACGGCTGGCAGCAGCCTCCGGCGCAGCGGATCAATCTGACAGGTGAGATCGAGGAGCCCTTGACGATCCAATGGGCGGGCGAATTGTCGTCCATCGAGCGGCAGCTAACGGCCAAAGGCTGGCGCCAACCGAGTCCGTGGCTGTCGTCGGGCGCACTCGGCTGGCTGACCGCCAGCGCCGCGCCGGTAGACCTGCCGGTGGTGACACGGCTTTCGAGCGGGCGATTGCCAGCGCTTACGCTCGTGCATCATGATCCTGCGGCCCAAAATGGGGTTCGTCTCGTGCTGCGGCTGTGGCCGACGGAGATTGGCCTCGCCGGGGCAACGCCAGTGCCGATATGGATCGGGTCGGTCGTGGCGGAACAGCTTGACCGGCACCTCTCGTTGTTCACCTGGGCCACGACCGGCTCAGACACGAAGGCCGGCCGGGACGCGCTGGTCCGCGAATTCCCAGACGGCAAGCTCGTCGCACGTTCCGATGGTGCCGGAGACTCCGATGGCGACGGCCGCGTGCTGCTCCTGCGCGCGCCATAGTAGTGTTGGCGTCAGCTCTCGATGACGGCCTTCGCCTCGGCGGCGCTCGGCGTTCTCAATCACGGCAGATTTGGAAGTATTTGGCGCACCCGACACGATTCGAACGTGTGACCTTTGCCTTCGGAGGGCAACGCTCTATCCAGCTGAGCTACGGGTGCTGACCGGCGCTTTGCATAGCCCAGTTCGGCGAATCCGGCAACGACCATCGCGGCGGCCCGGCTTCGCAGTTTCGCGTGTGCAAAGAGAGGCTTAGCGCACCGCGGAGCGGGCGGCGACCTCGCGGTGGCGGACCCGCTCGCGGTGCAGCATGTAGAGACCGCTGCCGACGATGAGCAGCGAGCCGGCGATCGACAGCCGGTCCGACACCTCGCCGAGCACGAAATAACCGGACAGCGCGCTCCAGATCAGCAGCGAATAGCGGAACGGCGCCACCACGCTGGCGTCGACATTGCGAAACGCCGACACCGCCAGCGTGCTGCCGCCGGCCAGAAACATCGCGCCGACCACGATCAGGACGAGATACTCCGAGGAAAACATCGCCCAGCGCTCGCCGGCGGCGACCGCCACGCCGAGCCCCGCCAGTCCGGTGCTGGCGAGGCTGACCAGTGTCACCACCAAAGTCGGCGTCTCGGGGTCGATGCGCCGGGTGACGATGTCGCGCGTCGCCGAAAAGAACGTCGCCGACAACGCCACCAGCGCCCAGACGTTGAACGTGGACGGACCCGGCTTGACGATTAGCAGCATGCCGATCACGCCGACGCCGATGGCGCTCCAGCGCCGCCAGCCGATCTGCTCCTTGAAGAAGAAGGCGAGCAGCATGGTCAGCACCAAAGGCGACATCATGTTGATCGCCATCAGGTCGGCGAGCCGCATCTTGGTCAGCGCGACGACGAAGGTGACGTTGGCGCCGGCGTCGAGTACGGCGCGCAGCAGCACCATCTTCTGGCCGGCGCCGTGAATGCTGAAGGTGCGATAGGCAAAGAAGAATACGGCGACGATAATGGCGATGCAGGCGATCGCGCGCGCGACCAGCACTTCGCCGACCGGGAAGGTCAGGGCGACGATCTTGGTTATCGTGTCGGTAACCGTGAACAGCGCGCATCCCGCCGTCAGCGAGATGATGCCGCGCTTGTTGTCCTGATACGAGGCCAAGGGTCGTTCGATTTTCAAGAGGGGTCGCCCGCCGGCGCGGTCGACCGCGACCCGTCGCTGCGGCGCTTGAGGCGGTTGTCCGGAGCGCGGCGAGTCGCCCCTAAGCCTTAGAACAATCGACCCTTTGCGGCAACCGGCAGACGCGCGCGGCCTGTCATGCGCCGCGGCACCGGCGCGCGAATTTGACGTTCATTCGATGCGGATTTGCCGCTTATCCAAACGGAACTGATTACGGCTTCTCAAGACGCACCTGAAATTGTTGCCGCACGTTAGGCATGCGGCCGCCGTTCGCGCGGGCCGCGGGTTCAGGGGCTGCTCATGCTGTCGAGGTTTCTGAGGGATCGTCGGGGCAATATCGCGCCGATGATGGCGATGCTTGCGGTCCCGCTTATCGGCAGCGCCGGCGTCGCCATCGATTATACCCAGGCCAACGCGACGCGCACGGCCTTTCAGAGCGCGCTCGACGCCACCGCGCTGGCGATGTCGAAGACGGCGGCGACGCAAAACCCCGCCGATCTGCAGACCGCGGCGACCAACTACTTCAACGCCCTGTTCGCCAGCCCGCAGGCGCGCGATGTCACGGTCACCGCGAGCTACACCGGAACGCAAGGCTCCAGGCTCGCCCTCAACGCCACCGCCACGCTCAAGACCAACGTGCTGGGTGTGCTCGGCTATGGCGACATTCCGATCGCCGCCGCCGCGACCTCGACCTGGGGCGAAACGCGCCTGCGCGTGGCGCTCGTGCTCGACAACACCGGCTCGATGTCCAGCTCCGGCAAGATGACCGCGCTCAAGACCGCCAGCCAGAATCTGCTGACCCAGCTCCGCAACGCCGCGCTGGTGCCGGAAGACGTCTATGTCTCGATCGTGCCGTTCAACAAGGACGTCAATGTCGGCGCCGACCAGCGCGACAAGACCTGGATCAACTGGACCTTGTGGGAAGCCGAGAACGGCAAGTGCAGCAACACCAGCTACAAGACCAAAAGCGCCTGCGAGTCGAAGGGCAAGGTCTGGACCCCGGCCTCGCACGACACCTGGAACGGCTGCGTCACCGATCGCGACCAGAACTACGACACCACCAATGATGCCGCGCTGGCCGGCGGCACGCGGTATCCGGCCGAGCAGTATAATTCGTGCCCGGTCGCGGCGATGCCCTTGTCCAACGACTGGACGACGTTGTCGGCGAAGATCGATGCCATGCAGCCCGCGGGCAACACCAACCAGGCCATCGGCCTGCAGATGGGCTGGCAGACCCTGACCGCCGAGCCCTTCACGGTGCCCGCCTTCGATATGAACTATCAGTACAATCAGGTCATCATTCTGCTGACCGACGGCCTCAACACCGAGAACCGCTGGTCCACCAGCCAGTCCGCCGTCGACAAGCGTCAGCAGAAAACCTGCGACAACATCAAGGCCGCCGGCATCACGCTCTACACCGTGCAGGTCAATACCGGCAGCGATCCGACATCGGCGCTGCTGCAGAACTGCGCCTCGACATCGAGCAAGTTCTTCCTGCTGACGTCGGGCAGCCAGATCATCACGACTTTTAATCAAATCGGCACGGCGCTGTCGCAGTTGCGGCTGTCGCAGTAACCGCGCTACCGGATCGCGCGCAGTTTAAACAAATCGCGCGCGGTCCCGCAAAGCGGCGTTCAGCACCGCGCCAGATGGTTTCGCGCCGTTAGCAATTCAATCCAACACTCCGATTAGCGTTGTCATGCGGGTGGCTTCATCAAGCCCGCCAAGCGAGGTTGCGTTCGATGCGTGCGAGTACTCTGGTGATGGTCGGCTTTGCCCTGCTGTTCGGCATCATCGCCGTTTTCATCGCGCAGGTGTGGCTCGCCAATCAGGCCAACCGGCAGGTCGAGACCGTGGCGCCGGCGGCTCCGGCGCGCACCGTCGTCGTCGCCAGACAGCCTTTGCGTTACGGCGCCGAGCTTACCGCGGCGATGCTCGAGGAAATTGCCTGGCCCGCGGAATCGGCGCCGGCCGGCTCGTTCGCCAGGATCGGTGACGTGCTCAAGGGCGGCCGCCGGATCGTGCTCAGCGCCATCGAGCCGCATGAGCCGGTGCTCGGCATCAAGATCACCGGGCCCGGCGAGCGCGCCACGTTGTCGGCGCTGGTCAAGCCCGGCATGAAGGCGGTCACCATCCGCGTCAACGACGTCGAAGGCGTCGGCGGCTTCGTGCTGCCGGGCGAGTATGTCGATGTCGTGCTGACACGCTCGATCGACAAGGGCCAGGCGACCACCGAGATCGTGCTGCAGAACCGCCGCGTGCTCGCGGTCGATCAGAGCGCCGACGAGCGCGCCACCAAGGCGGCGGTCGCCAAATCGGTGACGCTCGAGGTCGATACCGTGGAGGCCCAGAAGGTCTGGCTCGCGTCCACCGTCGGCAATCTGTCGCTGCTGCTGCGCAAGGCCGGCGAAACGGCGCAGGTGCGCACCCGCAAGATCACGCTCGACGATCTGTCGTCGCCGGAGCCGACGGTGGACACCGGCGCGTCGGCGACCGTGACCATCTCGGTGACGCGCGCCGCGGCGAAACAGGATTACACGGTGCCGGTCGAAGCGGCGACCCGGCCCGGCAGAACCTTGGCGGAAACCGCGGGACGCTGATGACCATGAACCGATATACCGGAGTGACCAGGATGGCGAGAAGCCGTGCCGCCGTGCTGCAGGTGCCGCGCGACGGGGCCTTGAAGATGCTGCGCGCCCTGGCGCTGGCCTGCGCCGCCGCGCTCGCCGTCAGCCTGTTCCTCACCGCCATCGATGCCAAGGCGGCGCCGCGGCGCGCCGACACGTCGGAGCTGGCGGGCACGTCCAATGTCTCCGTCATCGTCGGCAAGTCGCTCGACATCCGCACCAGCGCCAATTTCGTCAACATCGCCGTCGGCGATCCGGATGTCGCCGACGTCAATCCGCTGACCGACCGCAGCCTGTCGATCCTCGGCAAGAAGATCGGCACCACCCGCGTCACCATCTACGACGAGCAGAAGCGGCTGGTCGGCATCTACGACGTCGAAGTGACCTATGACGTCTCGCGCCTGATCAACGAGCTGCGCCGCCGCTTCCCGCAGGCGCGGCTGCGCGCTTCGGCGGTCAACGGCCGCATCATGCTGGGCGGCGAAGTGCCGGACGCGGTCACGCTCGATCAGGCCGTCACCATCGCGCGCCAGTTCGGCCCCGACATCATCAACGCCGTGTCGGTGATGTCGCCGCAGCAGGTCATGCTGGAAGTCCGCTTCATCGAAATCTCGCGCACCGCCGGCCGCGATCTCGGCGTGCAGTGGAATCGCTTCGGCGAGCAGAGCATTGCCAATATCGGCTCGCGCCAGCCGGCGTCGGGCCTGCCGCTCATCGCCTCGACGTCGGCGGGCGTGCTGTCGGGCGGCTCACCCTTCGGCTTCATGATCGGCCGTATCGTCGCCAGCGGCGTCACCACCGACGTGCTCATCAATGCGCTGGAGACCAAGGGCATCGCCCGCAGCCTTGCCGAGCCGAACCTCGTGGCTCTGTCGGGCGACACGGCGAGCTTCCTTGCCGGCGGCGAGTATCCCATTCCGGTCGCCGGCACGCTGGGCCAGATTACCGTGGACTACAAGAAATACGGCGTTGGCCTTGCCTTCACGCCGACGGTGCTGAGCCATGGCCTCATCAACATGAAGATCGAGCCGGAAGTCAGCGCCATCGACACCACGCGAAACGTGGCTTTGGCCGCCGGCGTTTCCGTGCCGGCGCTCACCGTCCGCCGCGCCTCGACCACGGTGGAGCTGCGCGACGGCCAGAGTTTCGTCATTGGCGGGCTGTTGCAGAACAACGGCCAGAACCAGCTCGAGCAGATGCCATGGCTCGGTTCGGTGCCGGTGCTCGGCACATTGTTCTCGTCGAAGTCCTATCAGCGCAACGAGACCGATCTCGCCATCATCGTCACGCCGCGCATCGTGCGTCCGGCGCGCCCGGGCGATCCGATCAAGGCGCCGACCGACGACACGCGGCCGCCGAACGACGTCGATTTCTTCCTCATGGGCAAGACGGAGATAGATCGCAACGACCTGCGCCCGCGCAATTCGTCCGCGGCCGCCGAGCCGCGTCTTGCCACCGCCGCGGAGCCCGCGCCCTCCGCCGGCGGCCACATGCTCGACATGCCGAAATGGATCTCCAATGCCGCCATTCAGTAAGCTTCTTCGTCCGTTGTCCTTGGCGTCGCTGGTCGCGCTCGGCGGCTGCGCCGAATATCTGCACCGCAACGACACGCTCTCCTCGCAGTCCGGCAATGCGGTGCAGACGAATAAGGTGACGCAGATGGTCGATCCGTGGCCGGCCGTGGCGGCGAACCGCGACATCGCCTTCGACGGCGCGGCGATGCAGACCGCCATGACGCGTTATCGCACCGGCCGGGTGATTCAGCCGCGCGGCCTGTCGTCCGAAGCCGCACCGGTGGTCGCGCCGCCGACCGTGCCCAATGCCGCGCCGCTTGGCCCGACGGTCAATGCGCAATCGGCTCCGGTGAAGTAGCCCGCACCGTCATGCGCCACGTTTCGCCGCCGCAATCCCCCCGCACCCGCGTCGTCGTCGCCACGCCCGACGCCGATTTCGGCGCCATGGCGCGCGCCACCTTCGGCGCTTCCAGCGCCATCGACCTCGCCATCGAAACCGGTCCGCTGTCGTCGCTGGCCGATACGATGAACATCGACGATGCGACCGTGGTCGTCGTCGATCTCGACATCGGCCGCGCCGACGAACTCGCGGCGCTGTCGCGGCTGACCAACCGCACCGGGCAATGGCCGCCGGTGGTCGCGGTGACGGAAAGCTTCGATGCGGATCTCGCCCGCACCTTGATGCAGCTTCGCGTCGCCGATTTCCTGGTCAAGCCGGTGTCGGGTCTCGATCTGGTGCGCACCTGCGCTCGCGTCGGCAAGAAGCCGGCCGAAACCGGCGGCGGCAACGAAGCGCAGATCGTCACCTTCCTGCCGGCTGTCGGCGGCGCCGGCGTCACCATGCTGGCGGTGCAGACCGCGCTGCTGCTGCTGGAGAACGCACCGGCGCGCGCCAAGCCGTCGGTCTGCATTGTCGATCTCGATTTCCAGCACGGCGCCGTCGCCGACTATCTCGATCTCGAGCCGCGGCTGAATCTTGCCGAAGTCGAACCGCGGCCGGACCGGCTCGATCGTCAATTGCTCGAGGTGATGCTGTCCTATCATCCGTCCGGCCTCGCCGTGGTTGCGGCGCCGAACCGCCCGGCGGAAATGCGCTCCTTCGATCCCGACGTGGTGATGCGCCTGCTCGATCTGGTGTCGGGGCATTTCGATCATGTGGTGTTCGACATGCCGCGCACCTGGTTCTCCTGGACCGACAGCGTGCTGCTCGGCTCCGACAAGCTCTACGTCGTGACCGAGGCGACGGTGCCGGGCCTGCGCCATGCCAAGCAACTGGTCGGCGCCATCACCGAACGGCTCACGGACATTTCCTCGCCGCATGTCATCGTCAATCGCTTCCAGCAGAAGATGTTCAACTCGGGCCTGCGCCTGTCGGATGTCGCGCGCGCGCTTGGCGATACGCCGCTGCATACCTTGCCGAACGATTACGGGCTGGTGCGCGAGGCCATCGATCGCGGCGTGCCGCTCAACGAGGTGCAGCCGGGCAACAAGATCGTCGGCGAACTCAAGAAGATCGTCATCGGCGCGCCGAAAGCCGACGGCGGCGTCAGGCCGCTGATGAAGAAGCTGCGGCTGGCGGCGGGGTAGGGCGATGCAGTTGGTCCGCCATTGCCCTCTATCGTCATTCCGGGGCGTGCCGAAGGCACGAACCCGGAATCCAGCGGCAGGTGCAGAGTCCATGTCTGGATTCCGGGTTCGCGCTTACGCGCGCCCCGGAATGACGGAGTAACCTCATGACCGGACGTTTCTCGCTGCGCCGCGCGCCTTCGCCGCCTGCCGCGATCGAGCCGCCGCCGCTGGCGCCGATGCAGGTCACGGCGCCCAGCATCGTACCGCCGGCCGCGCCAGCGCCGGCCGAGCCTGTTGTCAATCCGCTGCTGTCGGGCAAGCTGCTCGACGCCAAGGTGCGTCTGCATCGCAAGCTGATCGAGGAAATCAACCTGTCGGCGCTCGACAAGCTGCCGGAGGATCAGGTCCGCGCCCAGGTCGAGCCGATGGTCACGCAATATGTCGTGGCCGAGCGCCTCGCGCTCAATCAGCAGGAGCTTGCCGACTTCGTCTCCGAAATTCTCGACGAGATGACCGGGCTCGGCCCGCTGGAGCCTTTGCTCAAGGACCCCAGCATCGCCGACATTCTCATCAACGGGCACGAGTGCGTTTTCGTCGAGCGCGGCGGCATGCTGGAGCCGCTGCCGGTGCGCTTCAAGGACGAGCAGCATCTGCTGCGCATTATCAATAAAATCGTCTCCGCCGTCGGCCGCCGGGTCGATGAAAGCCATCCGCTCTGCGACGCGCGCCTGCAGGACGGCTCGCGCGTCAACGTCGCGGTGCGGCCGATCGGCGTCGACGGGCCGCTGGTGTCGATCCGAAAATTCTCCAAGAAGAAGCTCGACCTGTCGCGCCTCGTCGAGGTCGGCGCGCTGCGCCCGCAAATGGCCGAGGTGCTGGCGGCGGCGGTGAAGGCCCGCATCTCCACCATCATCTCGGGCGGCACCGGCTCCGGCAAGACGACGATGCTCAACGCGCTGTCCGCCTTCATCTCGGAGAAGGAGCGGCTGCTCACCATCGAGGACGCCGCCGAACTGCAATTGCAGCAGCCGCATGTCGGCCGCATGGAAACGCGGCCGCCCAATGTCGAAGGCAAGGGCGAAATCCGCCAGCGCGACCTCGTCAAGAACGCGCTGCGCATGCGCCCCGACCGCATCATCCTCGGCGAGTGCCGCGGCGAGGAAGCCTTCGACATGCTGCAGGCCATGAATACCGGCCACGAAGGCTCGATGGCCACCATCCACGCCAACACGCCGCGCGACGCCATCACGCGTCTCGAGCAGATGATCGGCATGGCCGGCCTGCCGATGACGGTCGCCTCGATCCGCGGCCAGATCGCCAATGCGGTGCAGATGGTGGTGCAGCTGTCGCGCCAGTCCGACGGCAAGCGCAAGGTCACCTCGATCGCCGAGGTTACCGGGCTCGAAGGCGACATCATCCAGATGCAGGAAATCTTCAAGTTCGTGCGCACCGGCACCGGGCCGGACGGCGCGGTGGAAGGCAATTTCGTCGCCACCGGCGTGCGCCCGCGCTTCCTTGCCGAACTGGCGACGCATGGCGTCACGATCCCCGGTGCCTATTTCGATCCGTCGAAGCCGCTATGACATCTGCAGTGGCAGCAGCGATGGCACTCTCTTTCCCCTCCCCCCGCGTAGCGGTGGGGAGGGGTCAGGGGTGGGGGGCGAAAGGCGCCGACCGCAATCCCCCCACCCCGGTTTGCATCGCTGTCGCGATACAAACCGACCCTCCCCACCACGGCGTGGGGGGAGGGTAAGAAGCATGCCCGACATCAACCCCGTCTATCTCTTCTACGTCATGATCGGCCTGTCGGCGGCGATGTTCGCCGAGGGCGTCTATCTCGCCTTCTACAATGCCGGCTCGTACCGCAAGAACATCAATCGCCGGCTGAAAGTCGTCGAGGCCAATGCCGACCGCGAAAGCGTGCTGGTGCAGCTGCGCCGCGAGCGCGGCCTGACCGCCGCCGGCGATTACCGCTTCAACTTCTTCGACCTCAACCGCCTGCTGCTGCAATCCGGGCTCAATATCGGGCTGAGCAGGCTCGTGCTTTTCATCGGCCTCGGCGCCGTCGGCGCCTTCGTTGGCGTGACGGTTGTCGAGGGCAATGTCGGCCACGCGGCGCTGGCCGCGCTGTTCGCGGTGTTCGTGCTGCCGATCGTGGTGCTGAAATTCATGCGGTCGCGCCGCCAGAAGATGTTCGGCGCGCAATTCGCCGACGGCCTCGACATGATCGTGCGCTCGTTGCGCGCCGGCCATCCGGTGCCGGTGGCGATCTCGATGGTGGCGCGCGAGATGGCCGATCCGATCGGCTCGGAGTTCGGCATCGTCGGCGACGAGATCACCTATGGCGCCGATCTCGAGACCGCGATGCGCAACCTCTATTTCCGCGTCGGCACCGACGACCTGCCGCTGTTCGTCACCGCCGTGGCGATCCAGACCTCGACCGGCGGCAATCTCGGCGAAATCCTCGAGAACCTGTCCGGCGTCATCCGCCAGCGCTTCAAGATGCGGCGCAAGGTCAAGGCGCTGGCCGCCGAAGGCCGCGCCTCGGCGATGATCCTGTCGTCGCTGCCGATCCTGATGTTCTTCGTCATCCAGTTCATGGTGCCGGACTTCTACGCCAGCGTCTGGCACGTGCCGATGACCAAGATCGCGCTGACCGCCGCCGGCATGTGGATGGGCATGGGCAACATCATCATGTTCCGCATGGTCAACTTCAGGATCTGACGCATGGTCGCGGACATCATCGCGGGCGCCTTCCGCGACAGCCAGAGCCTGCTGGTGACGCTGCTGGTGTTTCTGGCCGCCGGCACGCTGGCTTTCGCGCTCATGGCGGTCGCGCGCGCGCGCGTGTCGGTCAAGCGCCGCCATGCCCGCATCATGGACGGTCCGCGCCAGTCGCGTAACGCGCTGCGCTACTCCAGCGCCAGGGCGGTCAGCCGCATCATCGACTACACCAACAAGCACTACGCCACCGACGAGGACGCCATGCGCGTCCTGCGCCGCCGCCTCGTGCAGGCCGGCATCTACGATCCGCGCGGCGTCGCGCTGTTCTTCGTCGGCCGCACCGCGCTCGCGGTCGTGCTCGCCGCCGCGGCGTATTTCCTGCTGCCTTTCGTGTGGCCGCTGCAGGGCACCATGAAATGGCTGTCCGTCATCGTCGGCGGCGTCGCCGGCTATGTCGGCCCCAGTATCTATATCGACAAGCGCATCGCGTCGCGCACCACCGAGCATCGCAGCGGCTTTCCCGATTTCCTCGATCTCTTGGTGGTCTGCTCCAACGCCGGCCTGTCGATGGAGGCGGCGCTGGAGCGCGTCTGCCGCGAAATGGGCGAGAGCTATCCTTCGCTCGCCGCCAACATCCACATCACCAATCTCGAAATCCGCGCCGGCCGCAATCTCAAGGACGCGCTGGAGCGTTTCGCCGACCGGCTGGCGCTGGAGGAGGCGCGCGCCTTCGCCACGCTCATCAACCAGTCGATCGATCTCGGCTCGTCGATCACCGACGCGTTGCGTGTCTATTCCGACGACATGCGCCACAAGCGCATGGCCCGCGCCGAAGAGAAGGCCTATGCGCTGCCGGCCAAGCTGTCGCTGCCGATGATGATCTGCATCTTCCCGGTGCTGTTCGTCGTCATCCTGCTGCCGGTCATCGTGCGGTTGTCATCCAAGGGTTACTTCTGATCCGCAAATAATACGAAAAATCGTCGGCAATTTCGTGGAACCGCCGGGCAGGAGCATTAACTCGCGTCAACTAGTCTGGCCGGCAACGATTAAGGCTCTGCGGGGGTTGTATGCGTCAGGTTCTCGGCCGGCTGTTGCTGGCGGCGTGCGTCGGGCTGCTGCTCGCGGGCTGCAATACCGCCGGCGATGCGTTCTCGGATGCCGGCGGCAAATCCGGCGCCGATGCCTTCGCCGCGGCGGGCCCGCAGGAAGCCGCGCCGTTCGGCGAACCGACGCCGCAGGGCAATCTGCTCGGCGCCAATGCCGCCGACGACCTGTCGCTCGGCAAGGGCTATTTCCGCGCCGCCAATTACGGCATGGCCGAAAAGCACTTCCGCCGCGCCGTCGAGCTGCATCCGACCGATGCCGAGGCCTGGCTCGATCTTGCCGCGTCCTACGATCACCTCAAGCGCTTCGACCTCGCCGACCGCGCCTATGCCCAGGCGATCGGGCTGGCCGGTCCCAAGATCCAGATCCTGAACAACCAGGGCTATTCCTACATGCTGCGCGGCGACAATGTCCGCGCCTTGCGCAAGCTCGACGAGGCGCGGCGCCGCGAGCCCGGCAACCCTTATGTGCTGAGCAATCTGCGCCTGCTCGAGGAAAGCGCCCGCCGTTCCAAGGCGATTGAATAAACCCCGTCATTCCGGGGCGCGCTGAAAGCGCGAACCCGGAATCCAGCGGGGCGTGAGGGTGTGTCCGGCTTCCGGGTCCACGCCCATAGCGCGTCGAAGACGCGCGTATACGCGCTTATGGGCGTGTCCCGGAATGACGGCTCGCCGCTTGCATCCCCCGGCCGATATAGGCACAAATGTCGCAGTTGGATTAATGACGCCGCCAAGTGGGCGCGGGCCCTCACCGTCCGCATCTCCGTTGAGGCGCACATGCTTCGGGGGGGATGCATGAAACGGATCGTTTTCGCCGCACTGATGACCGCGTCGCTGGCAGGGCCGGCGCTGGCCGCCGACACCGCGCATCTGGACGGCTCGAAGCTCGGCCTCATCTGGGCGCTGCCCTTTGTCGGCATCCTCCTGTCGATCGCGCTGTTTCCCCTGTTCGCCCAGCACTTCTGGGAGCACAATTTCGGCAAGGTGGCGGCGTTCTGGGCGCTGGCCTTCGTCGTCCCCTGCGTGGTCATGTTCGGCGTGCCGGTCACGGCCACCGAGCTGGTTCACACCGGCGCGCTTGAATATCTGCCCTTCATCATCCTGCTGTTCTCGCTGTTCGTCGTCTCCGGCGGTATCCGCGTCGCCGGCAATCTCGCCGGCAACCCCGCGACCAACACCGCGATCCTCGCCGTCGGCACCCTCGCCGCCAGCATGGTCGGCACCACCGGCGCCTCGATGCTGCTGATCCGGCCGCTGATCGTGGCCAACAAGAACCGCGACAAGAACGTTCACGTCTTCGTCTTTTTCATCTTCCTCGTCGCCAATATCGGCGGCTCGCTCACGCCGCTCGGCGACCCGCCGCTGTTCCTCGGCTTCCTCAAGGGCGTCAGCTTCCTCTGGACGCTCGAGGCGATGTTCCCGCCGATGGCGGTGTCGGCCGCGATCCTGCTGGCGCTGTTCTTCGTCATCGACAGCTACTACTGGCGGAAGGAACATCACCGCCGCCCCGCGCATCCGCCGGAGCGCGAGATCAGGATCGAAGGCCTGCACAATGTCATCTATCTCGCCGGCATCGTCGGCGCGGTGCTGGTCAGCGGCGTGTGGAAGCCCGGCGTCTCCGTGCCGGTCGGCTTCGGCAACGCCATCCCGCTCGAAGGCCTGGTCCGCGACGTCGCCCTGCTGGTCCTCGCTTATCTGTCGTGGCGCACGACGCGGCGTAACATCCGCATCGAGAATGCCTTTACATGGGCGCCTATCCAGGAGGTCGCCTTCCTGTTCGCCGGCATCTTCATCACCATCATTCCGGCGCTGGCGATCCTGCGCGCGGGGTCGCAGGGCCAGCTCGCGCCGCTTCTGGCTTTCGTCACCGGGCCGGACGGCCAGCCGATCAACGCCGCGTATTTCTGGCTGACCGGCGTGCTGTCGAGCTTCCTCGACAATGCGCCGACCTATCTGGTGTTCTTCAATCTCGCCGGCGGCGACGCCCAGGCCCTCATGGGCCCGCTGTTCAAGACCCTGCTGGCGATCTCGGCCGGCGCCGTGTTCATGGGCGCCAACACCTATATCGGCAACGCGCCGAACTTCATGGTGAAGTCGATCTGCGAGGAGCGCGGCATAAGGATGCCGAGCTTCTTCGGCTACATGGCGTGGTCGGGGGCGATCCTGCTGCCGCTGTTCGTGCTGATCACCTTGATCTTTTTCCGGTAGCGCAAAGGGGCGAATCGGCCGGCCGCGCCGGGCGGCGCACCGGCCGATGGCGGCTTTTTCGCGGCCCGCATACCGCCAAAAACCCCTGCGGCATGGGGCCTGAAGGCCGCACCTGTGTCGAAAATGCCCTATCCAAGGGGCTAAAACGCAGCTTCCTGTGATTATCCGGCCGCCGATGGGTCCAGTCGCTTGCGAAAACTGGCGAATCTCATAGTGCTTCAAACAGCGCATTTTGCGCTTCAAGGAGCTTATCTATGGCTACGAAACCCGCGGCCTCGGCGAAGCCGAAGGCGGCCAAGCCGGTCACCCTGAAACAACTCGCCTACGCTCTGGCCGAGCAGCACGAGCTCACCAAGAAGCAGGGCGTCGAGATGCTCGACGAGCTGGTTGCGATGATCACCAAGCACCTGAAGAAGGGTGAGCGGGTGAAGATCGCCGGCCTCGGCATCCTGCAGGTTCGCAAGCGCGCCGCCCGCATGGGCCGCAACCCGGCGACCGGCGAAGCGATCAAGATCAAGGCGTCGAAGAAGGTCGCCTTCCGCGCCGCCAAGGACCTCAAGGAAGCGATCTGATCGATCGTTTCTTTGCCGGCATGCAAAGCCCCGTCGGGTCTCCCGGCGGGGTTTTGTTTGGGCTTTTGTCATTCCGGGGCGCACCGAAGGGCCGAGCCCGGAATCCAGCGATGCATGAGGGCGGGTCTGGATTCCGGGCCCGGGCCTTCGGCCCGTCCCGGAATGACAGTAGAAAATAGTCCTTGACTGTTATTCCTACGATAGGATAGGCTTCATCCGTCCGGCCCGGCCGG